>CEUY01020736.1_pt1 | contig 114512 bp, 115 predicted proteins | sample 361481 | NCBI WGS metagenome assembly CEUY01 (sample SAMEA2622737, study PRJEB7988) | marine metagenome | isolation source: saline water (ENVO:00002010), including | reverse complement strand
GATGACAGAGAAAGCGGCGGTACTGCTGTCGTCACAATTTTCATTAGAATGGGATTCTTCGATCAAGGCGGTGTGGATTTGACTTTAGAGGCAGATGGGCAACCAGCTGCTAAGAAATTAGGAAGATTATGGATCGGAGTCGTAGATTTAGAATATGACTCAGATAATAATCCAATTGCTACAGTCGTAGTCTTTAAACCTTAATTTCTAATTGTCTAATCAAGTAAAGAAAGCCGGTTAAGGACCCTATAAATGGATAGCATTCGCGTTGGATTTATAGGGTTCGGGGCCTGGACTCAGAAAGCATACGTTCCGGCCTTGAAAGGAAACGATAAAGTTGAACTTATTGCTGTGGCTGCTCGTAGCGAAGAAAGCCATTCTATAGCCAGAACTATGCTTGGTGATTCAATCAAAAGCTACACTGATTATAAAAAACTTTTGGGAGATCCGAATATCGATGCTGTTATGATCGGTACTCCTCCAGATTTAAGTTCCTCTGCTACATTGTCCGCAATTAAAGCAGGCAAACATACCTTTATAGAGCCACCGCTTGATGACTCAAGCTCGACTAGAAATTTATTTAAACTTGTCTACAAAAGCGGAAAGGTTTTCCACGTTGATACAGAAATTAGATACTTGCCTATAATTAAGTCGATAAGGAATATAACTCTAAATGCAGACTTTGGATCTATAAATAAAGTCACAATAAACCTGGAGAATAATTGGGCTAATGAATGGAAGCTAGATAAATCAGGATTACACGATATGGTTGCTGGACTAAGTCCTTGGTATATTGATCCTATAGACTTTATGTTTAGAAGAACCCCAGACAATATTCATGTCGTTGGTGCAGACAATCAGGTGGGTCAAGTTAAACTAGAATATTCTGGCATTTGTGAAGGACTGTGGAATTTTAATTTACATGGCAATAATGAGTTGTCATTAAACTTATCCATACATGGCACAAATGGATTAATACTAGCTGACTTAATTAGTGGTAATTATAGCTGGACTATTGGCTCTGACTCTGGTTCTGCAAACTCTCAGTGCCAGGAACCTATATTAGGGTTTGTAGGCATGCGAGAAAGTGTAAATGTTTTTCTTGAAACAATTCTTGGAAATACAATGACACTATCTGGTCCAGAAGTATACACTCGAATTCACAAACTAGTTCAAGGACTTAAGGCAAGTCAATCTCTGTCTGGTCCAGTCAAGATAAAACAATAGAAATCAAAAAAGCGGAGCCAACGGGCGGACTCGAACCGCCGGCCTGCTGTTTACGAAACAGCTGCTCTGCCGCCTGAGCTACGTTGGCTTGGTCACCAAATCACATATTAATAAGTCAACCTTAATTAAAAAATGATAGTCCAGAAATTCGAGCTAGAGATTTGCCTGCAATTTCTCTGGTTTCATCGGTAAACTCCTAAGTCTCACACCAACGGCATCATTTATAGCATTGGCTATTGCAGCCAAAGGGGATGAAATGCTAGCTTCTCCTACTCCTTTTACTCCATACGGATGATTAGGGTTTGGAACTTCAACTAAAACCGTATCAATTTCAGGTAAATCTAAACTGATTGGCATTCTGTAATCGAGCAAAGAGTTGTTTCTCATGATCCCCTTATCGTCAAAAAAGTATTCTTCATTAAGAGCCCATCCAATCCCTTGCGCAATCCCGCCCTGAATTTGCCCTTCAACGTAACTTGGGTGAATCGCATATCCAACATCTTGGAATGCAGTAAGTTTAATTAAATCAACTTTCCCGGTTTCTGAATCAATTTGAACATCTGCGATTAATGCTGAATATGAGCCAGTAGAACCTCCAGGGTTTACGTTTGCTTTACCGATTATAGGTTCTCCTGTTTCATTTATTTGAGAAGCTATTTCTTTAAAGGTCATTTTGAGTTCCGAATCTGATACATGACGCACATGACCTGAAGAATATTCTATTTCAGACACATCTTTATCCCATATAACAGCTGCTCTTTTTATTATTTGATTCTTTATATCAATTGCCGCTTCATGAGCAGCCCAACCAGATTTATAAGCTACACCACTACCTCCAGTAACGGAAGTGAATCCTATAGAATCAGTATCTCCAACCTGAGGTATTACATCTTGGGCAGTTAAACCAAGAACTTCAGCCATAATCTGCGCGATTGCAGTTCTACTGCCACCAATATCTATAGATCCCTCGACCAAAGATATAGTTCCATCAGGCAGTACGCTAGCAACCAAACTAGCAGGGCCAGAATTATTTCTGCAAAAACCTAGACTTACTCCCCTACCCATATTAAGTCCAGCCTTTTTTGACTGGTAATGAGGATGGGATTTCACTTGTTTCAAAGTCTCAATAACCCCAATGCTTCCATTCATCACACCATCCGCTCTTCTATCTCCCTCTTTTGCAGCATTTATTAACCTCAGCTCTATCGGATCTATACCCATAGAAGATGCTGCTTGATCCATTAAGGACTCTGTTGAAAATGCAGCAATAGGGGCTCCTGGAGCCCTGTATGGAGCGACTTTTGGCTTATTTACAGCAATGTCCAAACAATCTATTTTCACGTTCTCTACTTTGTATGGGGCAAAAATAGCAGCTGCGGCAGCTGTTATGGGAGATGGAGGGAAAGCCCCAGACTCAAACGCTACATAAGCATAGGCTGCAGTGATGTGATGTTTAGAATCAAAGCCCAGTTTCATCCTAATCAAACTTCCCGAAGTTGGGCCAGTAGACTCAAAAACCTCTGATCTTGTCATAGTCAATTTCACAGGCCTACCACTTTTCTTGGATAAAACAGCCGCTAAAGGTTCAAGATAAGCTGGTAACTTGCCCCCAAAACCACCTCCGATTTCCATCGGAATAACATTAATATCAGATATTGGAATTCCAAGGATCCTACCTAACTGATCACGAATACCAAAGTGGCCTTGGCTTGAACACCAAACTGTTAATTTGCCATCTTCGGACCATGATGCAGTTCCATTTTGAGGTTCAATATATCCTTGATGTACAGTGCTAGTTTTAAACTCCTCTTCAAAAATATCTACTGCCTGATCAAATCCTTGATCGATATCACCTAACTCGTAGAGCTCATGCCCTAATACATTAGGCTGCGTATAATCACTTGAGCCGAGGGAATACGGCTTAACGTTTTCATGTAATACAGGAGCTGATTTCAATATCGCATTTTCAACATCAAACACCCCAGGCAATATTTCATAATCAACTATGATTAATTTTAACGCGTCTTGGGCGGCAGAACTGTTAATTGCTGCTATTGCGGCAACTGGATGCCCCTTATACAGAACCTTCCCTCTTGCCATCACGTTTTCAGAATAATTCTGAGCCGGGAACAGGGTCTCTACATTAGGTCCGGGCACTAAATCTTCAGCAGTCATTACGGCTAAAACATCTGGATTAGAAGTAACTGCACTTGTATCGATGGATTTAATTACAGCATGCGGATGAGGGCTTCTAAGAACAGCTCCATAAAGCATTCCGGGTAAATTTATATCAGCACCAAATTTTGCTCTGCCCGTTACTTTATCAACACCATCATGCCTAATGGGGCGTTTCCCAACGACCTTATATTTTGAACTTTTATCCATGTAATGATTCCCTTAAAAATTTATTCTCTACAGATTTAATCTATACTACGCCAGTTGCGGCCGACAATTTCATACCGTTTGTGCAATTCTTCCACATATTCTGAAGAAATAGGTAATTGATTATTAACCATGTCGATGTTTGATTTCACATGTTTAGGATTTCGGCTTCCGACTATGGCTGTATGTACCTGGGGATGATGCAAAACGAATCCAAGAGCGGCTAAAATATGATTATCTGGTTCGGTCTTTATCGGACCTATACTTTGCATTTTTTCTGCTCTAACCCTAAGACTTTTAGCAACTGAATCTTCATAATGGTCAGATTTCTTGAATGTGCGACCCCACATCCCATTTCCAATTGGTCTTTTAGCTATTACTCCCATTCCGGATTTCGAGGCTTCATCTAATATGTCAACTAGACCTCTCTGATCCATTATGTTAAAAGCGGTTTGTATAGTATCGAAAAGACCACTTTTAATTGCCCACATTGCTTCTTCATTTTCCTGACTATATCCAATATATCGAGTTTTACCATCACGCTTTGCATCAAGAAACACCTGTACTATGTCATCAGGCGGCTGGCCAAAAATATCATATGCATGTATTTGCAGCAAATCAACGTAATCAGTCTTAAGCCGTTTCAAGCTCCTATCAATACTTTGCTTTATCGTATTAACACTCCATCTCATACCATCAGTTCCATATGATGGGTGTCCAGCTTTAGTCGCAAGCACGAATTCGTCGCGCCTGTGCGATAATGATTCTCCAATAATATCTTCACTCATGCCATAACATTCAGCGGTATCAAAAAAGTTTATACCACCATCTAGAGCTGTATTTAACAGATCGTAAGCTTGATCTTTATCGTTTTCAGTCAGTTGTAGCCCAATCTCTACTAAACCTACTCCTAACCTACTAACCTTAAGATCAGTTTTACCTAGTTGTACTATTTCCATTGATTCTCACTCCTGATCAAAATCTAAGTCACTCATACTGGGATGAATTCTTCATCAATGCAGCTTGGATCAGATTCTAAATGTTTCATTACTTCACTAAAAGATTTTTTCTCTGGGCTATTTCCATTCGATACACGATCATCTTTACTTTCGAATACAGCTATCCCTTCCTCAGTTTCATTATCTGGCTTCATCAAAAACAGGGCAATCATTCCATTAGGAATTCCAATATCCATTGCCTTTAACACACGTTCTTCATGTCCCAGCTTAACTTTTAATCTAAATATTGCCCGTACATAATGTAACTCCTAACGTTAGTTTGTGAAAATGTTCAAATCTCCTATATATTAAAACAAACCTCAAATATGCTTGCTTAGTCTTTGTTATAGAGTAATACTAAATGTACTGCAATATAAAGGCAGCTTAATACAGGTGAATTAGTGGGATTTCAAGAAATTTTTACCGACTTAATTGCATGGGAGTCATTAATCGCAGTAGCAATATTTGCTGCATTTTTGATTGGTGCTTTTATACTCCAGCTAGTCATTAAAACCACAGCTAATCATATTGGAAAGAAATCACCGAACCATATAGTTCCAGAAATGCTAAAAGCTGCTCGTGGCCCTGCTCTTCTTTTTGCAATAATACTTGGTTTATATCTTTCAATCTTATCTTTACCTATTGAAGGCATTGAATGGCGGCAGGGAGTCACTAAGGCGTGGACTATTGGAGTTGTAATATCACTTGTGCAAGCTGCTGTCAGTGGAACTAGATTCTTTATAAATTGGTATTTAAAAGTTGTAGCGCCTAAAACCGCCACTCCATTAGACGACAAGTTGCTGCCTCAAGTGAGGCGTATTGTTCTAATCATTCTATATGCAGTAGGCCTGTTGATTATATTGGATACTTTAGGAGTCTCAATCAGTCCACTTCTCGGAGGTTTAGGTATTACCGGTCTCGCGGTTGCTTTAGCTCTGCAACCGACTTTAGGTAACTTTTTTGCTGGCACATATGTCACAGCTGATGGAGCTATAAATATTGGAGATTTTATAGAGTTGAATGGAGGACCCGCAGGCAATGTGATCGAGGTTGGTTGGAGAAGCACTAAAATACGAACTATATATAACAACCTTGTAGTTATACCTAACTCAGTACTAGCGGATACTATAGTAACAAATTACCAATCTCCTAATGATGCAATGAGTGTAATAGTTGGATGTGGTGTAAGTTACGACAGCGATTTATCACAAGTAGAATCTATAGCTTTGGAAACAGCAAGCTCCGTTGTCTCTTCCAGCTCATATGCTGCTGATTTCGATCCAATTGTAAACTTTAAAAGTTTTGGGGATTCCAATATTGATTTCTACATATTTGCTCGCGCCAAAGATCGTGGTGCATCATTTAAGCTAACTAGTGAACTCATTAAAGCGATTCATGCCGAATTTACCAAACAAAGTATTGAAATAAATTACCCTGTAAGAAAGTTGATTTATGAATCTTTGGATCATTTACCGGAAATACCAACGGCAAAGCCTTAACCCAATAGCCTTTAAGCTAATCCCAATATCTTGTCACCGCCCTGAATCTGCTGGCCAGTTGCCACATATATTTCATCAACAATACCTGCCCATTCCGCGCGAAGAGTTTGCTGCATCTTCATAGCTTCTAAAACACATACCTCGTCTCCAGGCACAACTTGATCTCCCTCTTTCACAGCAATGGATATAATCATCCCTGGCATCGGAGCCGTAAAGTTTTTAATTGGTCCAGGCGCACTAACCTTTTTGGGAGGTTCAGGTGCTTTTACACTATCTGACTTTAATTCATCTTGTTTAGAGTTTTTGACTTCAGTTGTCGATTCAATGGCTATTGGCGGGTCTTCATCTCCGAGTGTAACAGAAACATTATGTCCGTCCACGACCATTTCAATCGGATCAGCATTTATGTCTTTAACTTCAACAGAATAAGACTTGCCATCTATTGTTATTTTTATTTTACGTGCCATAAATACATCTACCCAATTAAACTAAGAAATACTCCAGCAACAACCGCTGAGCCAATTACACCCGCAACATTTGGTCCTAAAGCATGGTGTAATAAAAAATTATTTGGATTCTCCTGTTGTCCCATATGATGAGAAATTCTAGCAGCCATTGGTACAGCAGACACACCAGCAGAACCTATTAAAGGATTAATCTTATCTTTCAGAAACAAATTCATGAATTTTGCAAATAATATTCCACCTGTGGTCCCAGCTGCAAATGCAACTAACCCCAGTACTAGTATCAAAACTGTTTCCAGTTTAAACACCAAATCGGCCTGCAACTGTGTTCCAACTGTAAGCATTAACAAAATTGTCGCAATATTTAATAATTCATTTGATGCCGCACTAGTTAATCTTGGTACAACTCCACTTTCCTTAAAAAGGTTACCAACAATCAACATCGATATTAAAGGAGCAGCTCGAGGTACAACTAACAAAATTATTATTAGAGCAATAATTGGGAATATCATTTTTTCAGTTTTTGATACCTCTCTTACAGGCTTCATCACAATAGATCGTTCTTTTTTTGTTGTTAAAAGTTTCATTATTGGAGGTTGTATGAATGGAACTGCAGCCATATATGTATATGCAATTACTGCTGTTATGCCTAATATATCTGGAGCAAGGTTCGCTGACAAAAAGATAGTTGTTGGACCGTCAGCTCCTCCGATAATTCCAATTGAGGCTGCTTCTCCGAGTGAAAATGTATCCGCTGCAACGAAGTTCAATCCCAATGCTCCCCAGAAAGCTACAAATATCCCAATCTGCGCGGCTGCTCCCAGCAATAATGTTTTCGGATTGGAAATCAGTGGTCCAAAGTCGGTTAGTGCTCCAATTCCAAGAAAGATTACTGGCGGAAGAATGTTCCAAAACGAAAGTCCATAATGAAATATGACTCCAAATATACCAGCGCCTTGTGTTCCACCTGCATCCGACGGTGAAATCGCAACGCCAGTTAAGGGTAGATTAACGATTAATATTCCTAGACCAATTGGTAGCAGTTCATAGGGTTCCCACTGTTTGGTTATGGCTAGGAATACAAGCACTAGACCGACCCCAAGCATAATCGCATCGCGCCAGTCGATATTTAAAAGGCCTGTTGACTCTAAAAAGCTTATTAATTCACTCAATTTGAGTGGCCTTGTTGGTAATCTTGTGAAGATTTTAAAATACTTGCAGCTATTACTGCTGCCATCGCACGGTTACTGTCAACTTCGTCTGGACTTTTTGCCTCGCTTTTTTTGACCGTACGATTTGCAAGTTTTATTGACAACCATCCCATCAAAAACGATGAAACCATTAAAATAATCAAAAGACATAAAGTGGTACCTACACCTATAGCAGTAGTAATTAGAGATTGATTAATAAGTGTTTCTGAAATAGTGCATTTACTCCCGAATCTAAAATTGCTAATATTCCGACGCCCAGCCACGATAAATCAAAGTGAAGTTTCATCATTAATGAAGTAAAGTCGATTTTACACCAGTAATATAAACAGTATCCAGTTATTACCTGCCATATTATGTCAGATTTATAGTGGTATAAATCTGGCACAGGCAGTTAATCAGCAATATAATTTGTTAACTAAGTAGGAGATAGCACTACAAGTTATGGTTAAAACTAAAGTTGATTTCAACAGTGATATCGGCGAAAGCTTTGGGCAATACAAGCTAGGACTAGATGGGGAAATTATTCAACATGTAAGTTCAGTTAATATTGCTTGCGGTTTTCATGCAGGTGATCCAATGTGGATGAGCAAAACCGTACGGCTTGCTGAAAAAAATGGCGTTGGGATTGGTGCTCATCCTTCTTATCCTGATCTACAGGGTTTTGGTAGAAGAAATATGAACATAGAACCGGAAGAAGTGAAAAATGACGTGATATATCAAATTGGAGCATTAACTGGTTTCACTTCCAATAAAAAACTTCAACATGTAAAACCACATGGTGCAATGTACAACAATGCAGTAAAAGATGAGAAACTTGCCGCTGCTATCTGCAGCGCAATCATTGAAGCAGACTCAAAGCTAATCTTATTAGCATTGTCTGGATCACGTTGGATATCTATAGCCAAAGAAATGGGCCTAAAAGTAGCCCAGGAAGTTTTTGCAGATCGAGCAATCAATAATGATGGATCTTTAGTGTCTCGATCAATTGATGGATCAGTTCTACATGATCCAGACCTAATAGCAGAAAGATCCTTAAAAATGATAAAACAAGGATATATTACTTCCATAGACGGTGAAGATGTTGAAGTAGATGCTGACAGCATATGTATGCACGGAGACAACCCTGCAGCCGTGAAAATTGCGGCGGAAGTCAAAGGGGCTCTAAAAAGTTCTGGAATTGAGATAGTTCCATTGTCAGAGTTGTTATAACAGTCATGGTTAAAAAACCCACTCTTAAGTACGCAGGTGACCAAGGATTATTAGTTGAATTTGGGGATAAAATCGACGTTAAATTAAATGATGAAGTTAGAAACTTAACGTTTCAAATGGAGCAAAGCAAAGAAGACTGGATTATTGACTTAGTACCTTCTTATAAATCGTTGCTGGTCATTTTCAATCCGACACTTTCAACAAGGAAGCATGTTGAAAACTACATCTTGGAACTTGCGGCGGATTTGGAAAAAACATCTGAGTCCACTAATCGCGTAATAAAAATACCAACATTATATGGGGCAGATTTTGGAATGGATTTAGAATTTGTAGCTTCAAACTCTAATTTAACTACAAAAGAAGTTATATCCCTTCATTCAAAACCAAAATATAGAGTTTTTATGATCGGTTTCGCCCCAGGTTTCCCTTACCTAGGAGGCCTTAATAAAAAACTTGCTACACCGCGTTTAAAGAGTCCCAGATTAAAGATACCTGCAGGATCAGTTGGCATTGCTGATAACCAGACAGGTATATACCCTAATGACAGTCCTGGTGGATGGCAGTTAATTGGTCGAACACCATTAAATTTATTTGACCCCAGCAGAGAAAAACCTTCTCTGTTAATTGCTGGTGACTATATTAAATTTGAACCTCTCGAAAGTATAGACGAATACTCAGATATTAAGAGTAAAGTCGAATTAAATCATTACGAACTTGAAATTTCTAACCTAGATAATCAAGAAAATAATAAGCCAAAAAGTCATGAATGAAAAATCTATAACTATTTTAGAACCTGGTTTACTTTCTACCATTCAAGACATTGGAAGATATGGGTTTCAGAAATATGGTGTCCCGGTTTCGGGAGCAATGGACAGTTTCGCATTGCGGTCAGCAAACGTACTGGTAGGAAATGATATGAACTCCGCTTGTATAGAGATGACCGTAATTGGGCCATCAATAAAGTTTAACTATCCTGCCTTAATATCAGTCACTGGGGGAGATTTATTAATAAAAATAGATGATAAGAAAATCGATAGGTGGTCCGCTATTGAAGTTAAAGCTGGTTCCGTATTGACATCCGATGGGATTCAAGATGGCATGCGCGCGTATTTAGCTATCAGTGGAGGTATTAATGTACCCGTAATTATGGGTAGCAGGTCCACATACATTCCTGCAGCATTTGGGGGTTACAAAGGACGACCGTTGATGCCAGACGATACCTTGATTATAGGAGAGCCAAACCCAAAAACCATTCATGAAGCACGGAGTCTTCCAGAAGAACTAGAGCCAGTACATTATGGACATTCGCATATTATAAGAGTTGTACTAGGACCCCAAAATAATAATTTTACCTCCGAATCCATTAATACTTTTTTCGATAGTAGATACATTGTATCTAACAATTGTGATAGAACTGGATACCGTTTATCTGGACCAAAATTAAACCATGAAGAAAATGCGGACATAATTTCTGATGGAACACAAATCGGCAGTATACAGGTACCTTCAGACGGGAACCCGATTATTTTAATGTCAGATAGGGGTCCTACTGGAGGTTATGCCAAAATAGGAACAGTAATTTCAACCGACTTAGGATTAATAGCTCAATCTCGCCCAGACGACAACTTGGTTTTTAGACAAGTAAGTGTTAAAGAAGCTGAGGCCGCTTTCTTTGAACAAGAATCTATCCTTTATTCCATGGATCCAACTCTATTTAAAAATGCTTCAAATAAAGTTAAATCCGCCCTGTCAGAAACCAGTTCTTCGCTATCACCATACATAGACGAAGACTTTAAGAAAGTCCAAAGGCATGCAACAGTCAAAATAAAAGGCAAAACTTTCAATTTTGGCATTTCGATTGAGAGCAATTAGACCAATTGGAATTGCTACATGATTTAGCCCAGTGGATTCTTAGTTTTGCTGACAGTCCATGGGCGCTAGTAATACTGGCAATTTCATCTTTTACAGAATCTATTTTTAACCCTATCCCTCCGGATGCATTACTTATCGCTATAAGCTTGTTAAAAACGCAACATTCAATATGGTTTGCCACCCTAGTTATTTTGACATCGGTCTGTGGAGCGTTAGTTGGGCACTTTATTGGCAAAAGGTATGGAAGGCCTATCCTACATGTAACATTTAAAGGTAAGCGTGTAATTCCAGATAATATGATCGAAAAAGCAGATCAATTATTTGATAGATACGGAGTTTGGGCGGTTTTAATAGCAGCATTTAGTCCTGTTCCATACAAACTGATTGCTATCGGTGCTGGCGTATTGAATTTTGACAGAAAACCTTTCCTTGTTGCTTCTCTAATCGGCAGAAGTTTCAGATTCATGTTGATCGGGATTTTTATATTCTTTTATGGCGAAAGAATCAATCAATATATAAATGATTACCTTGGGCTAATTACTTGGATAGTTGTTAGTTCTTTATTAGCATTAACTATTTGCCTAATTGCTTACCGAGTGTTTATATTTAAACGAACATCAAAATGAAAGATAGTATTACTGAAAAGGAGTGAACATTGAGTACTAATTCGATCCCTACAGAAAAAGAGGTGATTAAATGGATGGACCAATTGAGCAATTGGAACAGATGGGGAAAAGATGATGAGCTTGGAGCACTCAACTTGATAACACCGGATTTAGTGAAACGATCTACATCCCTAGTAAAAGAAGGTGTTTCTGTCAGCTGTGCTAGACCTCTGGACACCAATATTGATGCAGAAGTATACCGACCGACACAAAGATTAATGTTAGAAAGTGGGGAGGGCTGGGAGTTCCATGAAAAAAATACTGACTTTCCAATCCAGGCTGCATTAGAACATTTGTCAATGGTTTATCATGGATACCACATTACTCATATCGATTCTCCTGCTCATTTCTTTTGGAATGGCAAAATGTACAATGACAAACCTTCTTACTTAGTGTCAACAAACAGGGGCGCTACAGTAAATTCGGTAGACACAGCTAAAGACGGAATAGTCGGTCGTGGAATACTAGTGGATGTTCCATTAATTAAAGGAATCGATTGGCTAGACAGGCATGAAGGCGTGATGCCACAAGACATATTAGAGGCTGAAAAACTCTGTGGGTTTGAAATACAGTCCGGAGATATTCTATTTATAAGAACAGGACAGCTAAAAAGAACATTAACCGAAGGTCCATTTAGCCCGCCAGATGATGGATCAACAGCATGTCAGGCGGCTTGCCTGCCGATATTTAGAGAACGCGATGTGGCAGTTCTTGGAACTGATACATCAAATGATATGATACCCAGCGGATACCAGACCATACCAAACCCAATACATCAGATTGGTTTAGTTCAAATGGGAATGTGGATAATTGATAATGCAAACCTTGAAGAACTCAGCCACACTTGCAAAAAAAAAGATCGTTGGGAATTTATGATAAATATTGGGCCATTAAGAATTGTTGGTGGAACAGGTAGTCCAGTTAATCCTATCGCGTTATTTTAGTTTTACTGAGCTGCTAAACCACCATCGACCAAAAATTCAGTACCAGTAACGTAACGAGAGTCGTCAGAAGCTAAATATAGAATCGCATAAGCAACTTCACTAGGAGAGCCTAATCTTCCTAAAAGTATTCGTGATTCTGATAATGCCCTACCTTCGGGATTAGAAATATTCTGAGAAATCATTTCAGTTTCTATCGGGCCAGGAACGACGGCATTTACCCTTATTCCATATTTGGCATTTTGAACAGATGCATGCCTGGTTAACGATAATAGTGCAGCTTTCGAAGCGCCGTATGCCCCACCTCTCCAACTTCCCACCAATGCAGTGGTCGAAGAAACATTAATTATTGAACCTGATTTATTTGATCGCATTGAATCTATCACTGCTTTTGTTCCCAAAAAGGCACCTTTTAAATTTACAGACATTAGTCTATCCCAATCATCTGGGTTCTCCTCTTGGATCGATTCAGTTCGGTAAATACCTGCGTTGTTAACCAACACGTCAATTGTTTTAAATCTATCTATTGATATTTCAACCAATGAAGTCCAGTCGGATTCGGAAGATACATCTAAGTTAACGAAGAAAGCTGATCCACCTGCTAGTGATATATCATTTGCAAGCTTAGAGCCCTTCTCTTCATTAGTATCAGAAACTACTATTTTCGCTCTCTCAGTAGCAAATAACCGGCACTGAGCTTCTCCAATACCGCCAGCGGCTCCAGTTACAATTACTACCTTATTTAAAAGCCTCATAGCTATGTGGGTCCTCCATATCCGAAGAAAATCCTAAATGGCAATTTTGTACATCAAACAAAAAAACTCATATCTATCGTTTAAATCATAATTTATATTAACTTTGTACGACACAATTATAATTCCTAATTTGCCTATCATTTTGTTTTTTGTTGACAGAACGCCTGTTCTGTTCTAAAATTGTTCTAAATTCAGCAGGAATCTAGTTTTGTATTATAACAACACGAGCCAATTACAATTGCCAGGTATAAGTAATGTTAAGTATGAGGATGTGTGTCCAAAAACAGTACTTCCAGGACAGAAAGTGGTCTACGTCGGTAGGATCGATGGTGGACCAGGATATGGTTCTATAGGAAATGTAATTGAAACAAGAAACAAAAAGGCAGTAGTAGAAATAAAACCGTTTACCGGTTACGAACCTAAAATATGGTACATTCCATATTACCTATTGGGCTGTCCAAAAAACGCAGCCTAAAGCTTATATACAAATAGAATAGCCTTAATTTATGTTGTTTAAACTTATTCAATCACATGGATAAGATATGTTTTAAGATTCTGTGAATCTTTAAGGCTTTCCATAAACCTATCCTTATCGGTTTGAACTAAACTCTAGCTCTGCTTAATAAATTATTTAATTACTGCAATTACCGCCACGTATTCCGAAGGGTCGATTGTTTCTCCCTCAACCGGGTGAGGCTCGAGCGAGATGAATACAGCAGAGTACTTACTCACTTTTTTAACGGTCGGACCATCTTGTCCCTCTTCAATAGTCATAACTAATTCACCTAAGGGTGTCACATTAGATGCTAATTCTGTCCTGATAACCATCTTGCCTGGGTCTGGGCAGTCAGACCCAATTGGACATCTCGAATCCTCTAAAACTTCAGCGAAAAGCACTGTAAGGCCTCCGGGTAAAGTAGGGCTTGCAATTTTTTGGCCGACTTTAAGTGCAACAGGAGTAAATAAGGGTCTTTCGGTGGTTCGGCCCTCATCAGCAATAACTGTTTCCAGGAAAGTAATTTGCTGTTGAGCAGCAGACTCCTCTTCTGTTTCGCCTTGGGATATCATATTACCCTCTTCATCAAAATAAGCATCTGATGAGTCAGCAATGGAATGTACACTTGATGTTGTGTCATCAGATTGTTCGCTCGTTGTCTGTTCAGCAACGCTAGACTCTACATCAGTTGTTTCAGCGACTTTACTTTCAGGTTCCGATGCAGAATCACCGCAACCAACTAAAACAACAGCTAATAATAAACCTACCATGAAAAAACCGATTGATTTGTGCTTCATATTTACCCCAGCAGAATTTAGGATTTTAATTCTTATAAATCACATTGATATTGCCACAGGTTAGCTACTTATTGCAAATATTTACATCTTTTAAAAAGAGAAAACCGAATCACTTGAGGTAAATGGTCAACGGAGTGGAAAATAAGTACTGTTTATTGCTAGATATAGTGCTGCTATAGTTTTAGAGTCCTGAATCTCACCATTAGCAACCATAGACTCAACCTCAGCAAACGAATACTTGCAAGTTGTTATTAATTCGTCAGGATCAGGTTCAAGCTTACTGTCGTATAGATCCAGAGCTAGAAAAGCATGTAAATACTCAGTTAAAAACCCTGGTGCTGACCAAAAGCCACCTAAATTGATAAGTTTTGAAGAGGCCAAACCTGTTTCTTCTCTCAGCTCTCGCTGCGCGGAAGCTCTGGGAGATTCGCCTTCATCAAGTCCTCCGGCTGGAAATTCTAGAACCTGAGCATTAACTGGGTAACGATATTGACTCACCATAATTAGATTACCCTTAGAATCAACTGGCACTATAACTACAGCTGGAGAATGGGCAACTATTTCACGAGTTGCTTTTTTGCCATTAGGCAAAACAACGCTATCTATCTTTACGTCAATAATTTGGCCACTAAAAATCTTTTCTGAATCGATCTTATACTCGACATCATGGGGTTTTGAATCACTGTGTTTCAAATTGCCTAAGACCTGTCTACAATTCCTAAGCGAGAAGTTAATGTGGAATAAAAGGATTCTCTAGGTCCAAATCTAACAAAGTTCGCCTTACATGCACTTCGATTAATTAAAACATAATCTCCAGGTTTTAGTGACTGATCTATAGCAAATCCGTCTCCACTTATGAATGCTTGTGCCTCATTTAATATATTTAGCCGTATGTTTGACTCACCAGCCAAAACCAGACCTGTATCAAGACACATATGCCCGGCAATAGGTAATAAGACCATACTTGTGGATTTGGGCGTAATAATAGGTCCACCGGCTGCCATTGCATATCCCGTGCTTCCAGTGGCAGTAGAGACTAATACTCCATCAGCTCGGTATGTAGTCAACTTTGCACTATCGACTATTGCCTCCACATGCAGCAGTCGAGCATTTTGACCTCGACTTATAACGATTTCATTTAATGCAAATGTCTCTGCATATTTTTCATCATTTTTGTGAAAAACAGCCGCATCAATCATTGTTCGCTCATCTATCCAGTGATCTGAATCACCATCGATATATTTTTTTATTCCTACAGAAGCTGATTGGGCCTCCAATTCTGACATAAAACCAACTCTTCCAAGGTTTATGCTGAGCATAGGTATTTTATAGAACGCTAATAGCCTAAGGGTCCTTAATATAGTACCGTCGCCACCTAAAACAATTATTAAGGAGGTGCAATTGAATTCCTGTTCTTTTTCAACTAACTTTTCAGCAGAACTAGACCAAGAGCTAACAGAAAGCTCAAGCTCTTTAATTAAAGAATTACATAGGTTAATTGCCTCAGGTACCTGAGGGTTATATACAAATCCGATCTGCTGTATTGAGGAGTTCATATCACTTAAACCTATAACTTGTTTCAACTGATCTTATTATTTTATAACTTCAATTAGTTACTTAGAGTAATAAGAATTCTACAGCAACTCGGGCAGCTTTGATTACAGGAGTAGGATAGAAACCAAATACTACAACAGCAAACACAGTTACAGTTAAAGCTAACGAGGTTAATGGATCTACTTTAACAGGCACATTTTCCAGAGGCTCAGAAAGGTACATAACTTTGATAACTCTAAAATAATAATATGCCGAAATCACGCTGCTTACTGTTCCAGCAAGAACGAGCCACCACAAACCTCCATTCAATGCACTAGTGAACACATTTAGCTTGGCCATAAAACCAACCGTGGGGGGTATTCCAGTTAATGATACTAAGGCAATGGCAAGGCATAGCGCCAAAGCAGGAGCACGTCTTCCCAAACCAGCTAAATCCTCTATCGAATCGCTGCCTGTCTTATTTGATATTGCTATCACGGCAACAAATGCAGCGAGATTAGTTGCAGCATAACCAATTAAATAAAACACTACACCGGCGGGACCCTCAAAAGTGAAATTTTCCATTCTGCTCGAAACAACTGTAAGACCCATCATCATATAGCCGGCATGGGCAATTGTGCTGTACGCAAGCAATCTTTTCATCTTTTTCTGAGCTATAGCTACAAAGTTACCTATGGCCATTGATAATACCGCCATAATGGCAAATATCATGCTCCATTCAATCGAAAGGTTATCGGAAGCAAATGATCCATAGAATACTCGTAGTATCACTGCAAATCCTGCAGCTTTACTTGCTACAGAAAGAAAAGCGGTTATTGGGGTTGGTGCACCTTGGTAAACATCTGGGACCCACATATGAAAAGGCACACTTGATATCTTAAAACCAAAACCAGCTACAATTAAAATTACTCCCAATAAGAGTCCATAATTACCAAAAGCCATCGTCGAACCTGATTCATTCTGTCTATTTATTTCTTCAATAGAATTGAATATCTCTGCAACATCTGTGGTACCAGTCAGTCCATACACCCAAACCATTCCGTACAATAATAAAGCAGAGCTTATAGCACTTAAAATTAAAAATTTAATCCCTGCTTCTGATGATAATTTATTGCCTGAAATAGCAATCAAAGCAGCCATAGGCAAAGCTGTAAGTTCCAACGAGATGTAAATAGTTATCAGTTCTCGGGTAGATGCTAACAACATCATTCCGACTGTAGCAAAAATTAACAGGCTAAAGTATTCTATTTTTGTTTTCTGAAAGCGATGAACGTAGCTAACAGAGCTAATCATTACTATCGAAAGGATGCCTAAGAATAAAAATTTAAACAGCAATGTGAACTTATCTACGACTAGCGTATCAAAAACCCCAACTGCCTGATTATTCGAATTTAAATCATCTGATATCCCAATACCATTCCATAGTAATACAGAAAGGACTATTGGGATTCCTAAACCCAAGACAAGCGTAGATTGAACCAAAACTCTGTTCTTAATAAAAACATCTAACACTACAATAATCAAAGCTAAACCAGCTAAACTAATTTCCGGTGACAGTAAATATATGTCCTGTAAAGTCAATGTTTTTACCTGCTTAAAATTTCTGGTGAGGAATTAACCGCAGCCACTATTGGTTCTACACTCATCTTAAATAAATCTGTCAAAAACGCTGGGTATATCCCGAAAACAAGGATCGCAGCCACGAGCATAACTATAGGTATAAGTTCCAATTTACTTGCGTCAGTTAATTTTTCCCATCTATTATTCATATCCCCAAATAACGTTCTCTGAGTCATCCACAGAATATAACCAGCAGTAATAACAACACCAAAAACAGCTAATGCAGTAGGCCAGGCCCAAACAGGAAAAGCTCCTAAGAAAACCAAAATCTCTGCTGCAAATCCACTTGTTCCCGGCAAACCTAATGATGCTAAACCAGCTATCAAAAATGCTACACCGATTATAGGCATGCGGTTTGACAGTCCTCCTAAATCTGGAATATATCTAGTGTGGGTGCGATCATAAATCATGCCAACCGTTAAAAACATCAACCCCGTAATGGTCCCATGTGTAAACATCTGCATTGACGCCCCAGTTAAACCAACCGCAGCGGCGTCCGTACCTTTCGATGCTATTGCGGACAGTCCAATCAATACATACCCCATATGACTAATAGAGCTGAAAGCAACCAACCGTTTTAAGTCCGTTTGACGTACCGTTACCACTGCTCCATATAATACGTTTATCACTCCTGCGGCTACTAAAAGCCAAGCCAGATCAGACATCACGTCCGGCATAATCGATGCTGTGACTCTAATCATTCCATATCCACCCATCTTTAATAGAACCCCTGCTAACAATACACTGACTGCGGTCGGGGCATCGGTATGTGCATCAGGCAACCAAGTATGTAAAGGCCAAACCGGTAATTTAACTGCAAATCCAACAAAAAGGAGTCCAAATATGGCTCCTGCAGGGATAATAAGTTTAATTCCTCCCTGAACTAATTCAGGTAGTGAGGTCATGTCAAAAGTGCCTGCTGAAATATACAAGGCCAAAATGCCAACCAACATGAAAGCACTTCCAAGGAAAGTAAAGATTATAAACTTCATAGCCGAGTAATCTTTTCTACCAGTACCCCAAGTTGATATTAGGAAAAACATTGGGATTAATTCCAGTTCCCAGAATAAAAAGAACATTATGAAATCTAAGGCGGTAAAAACCCCAAAAACGGCTCCCTGCAAGATGAGAATCCAAATGAAATATTGTTTGACACGATTCGTTATTCCCATTGAAGCGAGTATTGCAACCATACCTAATATCCCAGTTAATAAAACCATAGGTACACTCAGTCCATCCACTCCCAAGAAGTATTCCACTCTAAATGTATCTATTGGAATCCAACTGTTAAATCGGTCAATTAATTGAAATCCGGCTTCTCCTTTGTTGTACGCAATGAATACAGTAATACTTAAAATTAATTCAACAAGCCCTCCGAAACCTGCCATCAACCTGACGTGATTATCATTCCTGGCAAAAATTAGAATTACTAGGGCAAATAGAAATGGCAAGAAAACTAAAGCTGTCAGCAAGCCATTAAATCCAGTATTTTGAGTTAATCCATCCAATTAAACATCACCTAAATATAAGATAAATCCCAAATAGTAATAGAACACCAAATGTTGTCACCACTCCATAACCTTGCAATTGACCCGTTTGAATTTGAGCAATCAACCTGCCTATATTCCTGCCAACTCTATCAATAGTTCGAACGACTCCATCAATAAAACTTTTATCCATAGCATCTAAGAATGCGGCGAATCGAGAGTAAAACACATGCCTGGTGATGACATCTTCATAAAACTCATCAAAGTAATATTTTGAGGCCAGTAATTTATAAACTGCATTAGTCTTATTTTGGAGACCATCGAAAACTCTGACTTTGGAAACATACATTAGATATGCGAGCAATATTCCTGAAACAGCTACTAAGCTGGCTATTACGGCCAGGATCTTATTGAAAGCCAATACCTTCTCGTGGCCATCTCCCACATGAATGAAATCTGCAAACCAATGTATTGGTATAGAACCGATATTTGTTAACGGATTTACTAACCAACCTACTGTTAGAGTTGCAAGAGCTAGAAGTATTAATGGGACTATCATTACCGTTGGCGATTCATGGGGAGTAGTGTTCTCTGACACGTCCATACTTGGGTCAGACTTAGCTCCACCTTTATACTTCCCTTCGAATGTCATAAATATAGCCCTAAACATATAAAATGCGGTCAAAAAGGCGGCAATAATGGCAAGCCAAAAAACGACATCAGAAACAACTGATGACGAGTGCCATGCATGATTTAATATTTCATCCTTGCTCCAAAAGCCAGCCATCGGAAAAATGCCAGACAGACTCAATCCACCTATCATCACGGCCCCATAAGTCCATGGCATTAGACGCCTCAATCCACCCATGTATCTCATATCGAAGCTTCCCCCCACTGAATGACTCACACTGCCTGCAGTCAAAAATAACAAAGCTTTAAAGAATGCATGTGTGAACAAATGGAATATCGCAGCACTGTATGCACCCACACCCAATGCCAACATCATATAGCCTAATTGACTAATCGTAGAATAAGCCAACACCCTTTTTATATCATTCTGAACCAGCCCAATTGATGCAGCGAATATCGCGGTTACACCACCAACTATAGCGACTAACATCATGACCTCTTTAGATGCCTCGAATAAAGGGAAAAATCGAGCTACAAGGAAGATGCCAGCTGCCACCATAGTAGCAGCATGAATCAGCGCACTTACAGGTGTAGGACCCTCCATAGCATCGGGTAACCAGGCATGTAAAGGGAATTGGGCTGATTTACCCATAGCACCCGCGAACATACCAACTGCAACCCAACCTGCAACACTGGAAGAGATTACCCCTAACGCAATAGCGTTATTAATATCTGCAACCTCGAATGGATTCAGTCCATTTGCAAGAAAACTTTCAGAATTAAAGAATAGGTATAGTATCGCTAGTAAAAATCCGAAATCTCCCAGGCGTGTCACGATAAACGCTTTTTTGGCAGCCGCAGCTGCAGCTGGCTTGTTAAACCAAAACCCTATTAATAAATATGAAGACGCACCAACAAGCTCCCAAAACACAAACATCTGAATTAGATTACTTGCTAACACCAATCCAATCATTGATGCAGTGAAAAGAGACATATACATGAAATATCGCGAGTAGCCACTATCATTTTTCATATACCCCGTTGAGTATATTTGTACAAGTAAACTAACTGAAGAAACGACTACCAACATTATTGCGGTCAACCCATCCAACATTATTCCCACATTTATTTCTATATTTTGAATTTTGACCCAATTATGTGAATCTATTTCTATCGCGTGTCCATTGTGTATAACGCTGCCTAGAGCCCAAAATGAAAGGATAGTTGAACATGAAATCGCGAAGATTGTGATATAACCCGAAAGTTTGCTCTTTTTGCCTATGAAAGGCCAAACGAAAACTCCAATGAATGCAAACGCCAGTAAGGGGCAGAAGAAAATAAACCATGTTCCTAGCTCGTTTATCATCTACAATTTCCTCAATATTTCATCTGCAACATGTTCACGTCCTTTTGGAACCATTATCCTGTATTCAGTTCTTTCACCCCAATCAAGTATGTTGCCAATGGGAAGAATTTTCACAGGCAACCCCTCTGCCTCAATCGCTAACTTCCACATCTCAGCTGTGATTAAATTTGGTGCTTTACGATAATCAGTGAACATTAATGCTTAAGCTCTTTCGCATCACTTATAAAAACGCTTTTATAGTTTCTTACCAAGACAATAACAATAGCTAATCCAATTGCGATCTCAGCTGCAGCAATAGTTATGATAAATATCGAAAATATCTGCCCCGTTAAAATACTATCCACGATTGATGCGCCGTTGCCACTAGAATAAGGAACTAGATAACGGGACATCGCAACAGCAGTTAAATTCACTGCATTGAACATCAATTCAATGCACATTAGTACCACAATGGTGTTCTTTTTAGTAAATGATCCAAATAAACCAATAAAAAACAGGATTGCTCCAATTATCAGGAACTGCTGTAAATCCATATTACCTCCTCCTCACCAAAGCTAGTGCTCCAATTACGGCTCCTAACAGAACCACAGATACCGCCTCAAATGCAAGGACATATTTTCTCATTAAAAGTTCCGCAATATTACCTAATACGCTGGTCTCAACGAACGCCGCCGTGATCTGCTCACTCGTTAAATCAGTTGAATTAACATTCCAATTAGTATTTGTGATTACAAAAATTACCCCAGCAAGTATTAATCCAGAAATTACCAAGACCGGAATAAGATATCGGTTGAAAGGACTTCCCTGCTCAACGTCCCTGGTAAGAACAACAGCAAATAATATTAATACAGCTATCGCGCCCACATACAACAAGATTTGTACCATAGCGAGAAACTCGGCTCTAAGAAGCAAAAACATCCCTGCAATACCAATAAAAGCGACAACTAAAAATAATGCTGACCTGAATACATCTTTTAAAGCTACTACTGCTATTGCTGAAACAATCGTGCTTACGGCAATAATCCAAAATACTATATCTATTATTAATGCTGTATCGTTTTCCATTATTTAATTGTCGTATTGGTTTTATTTTTATTTAAAATCAACGTTTAGCCCACTTATCCTGCTGTTGCTCTAAAGAAGGTTTTTCATGTCTTCCTGCACTATCCCATTTAACATTTTTACCTTTATGTGGATCATAGTCCTTAGTTGACAATTGCGGCCTAAACCAAGTACTTGGATTCTTTTTTGCGCTCACTAACCTCTTTTTATCAATCACCAAATCCTGTCTACGATATTGTCCTTCCTCAAAACCGCTACCCATATGCAAAGCATCGTATGGACAAGCTTCTACACATAATCCGCAAAACATGCACCTTCCTATATCTATATCAAATTTATCAAGATGATATTTTTGACCTTCTTGCATCTGGTCACCACTTTCACTAGTGACTATTTCAATAATTCCAAGAGGGCAATATTTAGCACAGGACGCACAACCTGTACATCTCTGTTCATACCAACTGAACTCTTCCCCGCGAAATCGAGGATGCTGTGGAAGGCTTGCTTTGACTTCAGCCATGCCTAGTAATGCCTTAAGCACGTTAACAGGATCTTTTCTGATTAGATCTGTGACGGGAGTGGATGTAGCTTTTGACAAGCCAAATAAACCAACTTTACGATCAGGATATTGAACCGTCATCATTCTTGATGGCAATACTAGATTCTTAGCCGTTACTACTAAGCCTTTTGCTAATCCCAGTCCGTACATATTAGTCAGCCTCCGCTAAATCAGTTGCATTTTTTGCCACGTTAGTATTGGCATACATGTTCGCCAACGGTGATACTACAGGGACAGGCCTTTTCATCTTACTTTGACCCATCAAGTTAAAAATAACAATTATTGCTATTATTGTTATACCCCAGTTGACACCGGTCATTATCAATAAATCCGTTGTCGATAAACCGTCCTCTCCAGGATTAAATATAAAGACCTCTACTGCTATTACAAATAAATTGACAATTGAAAGAGGTAATAGGCCTTTCCAGGCAAGGCTCATGATTTGATCCACTCTTAATCGAGGCCAACTTGCCCTAATCCAAACAAAACCAAATAATACGACGAAAGTTTTTATAATAAACCAAACCGGTCCTGGGATGGCCCCATATCCGCGCCAACCACTTAAGAATAGCGTTGTTACTAAAGCTGCCACTATAACAGGTGCCATAAACTCAGTTAACTGTAAAAGTGCAAATTTTGCTCCGCTGTATTCAGTATGATAACCAGCACCTAATTCCGAATCTGACTCTATTAAATCGAAGGGTGTTCGGCTCATTTCAGCAGAAGCAGCAGTAACGAAAACTAAAAAGCCTAAGGGCATAACTAATATAAATGGAATATCTTGGGCTAGGACTACGTTACTCAAACCTAGAGTCTGGGCAGCTACTGCGACAGCAACTACGCTGATACCCATAGGGATCTCGTAGCTAACTAACATGGCTACCGCCCTCATAGCACCGAACATTGCGTATTTATTCAAAGATGACCAACCAGCCATAAATACTGCCAGTGTATTCACCGAAGTGATAGCGATCACAAAAATTAGTCCAATATTAAGGCTCCCCAAGAAACTACTACCATGTAAGGGTATTACGGCAAAAACTATCAAAGCTGGGACAAGAAATACTATAGGCGCGAGCGTAAAGACAGGTTTATCAGCGCCCTCTGGAATCGTATCTTCTTTAGTTAACAATTTAACTAAATCTGCAATTGGCTGCAGTAGTCCGAATGGACCCCACCTATTTGGACCTAATCTAGACTGAAACCTTCCTAACATCCTCCTTTCAAACCAGGTCAGCAAAGCTGTAGATATAACCAAAGCATTAATTATTACCATCGCGAGAATAAAAGAGGTTATTAAAAATACAAGCCAATCAAGGTTATCAGGCATAAATCCGTCAAAAAACCCGTAAATCCCCAGAAAGTCGAATCCACTTCTAAGAATCTCAATCTCAGTCATCTATCCACCTCCCCTACTACAATGTCTATACTACCGAATATAACTATGAGATCAGCCATCTTCCAACCAATTAAGAGGTCTCTCAAAGTGGTTAAGTTAATAAACGACGGTGCTCTAATATGCATTCTGTAAGGAGATATTCCTCCATCACTAACTATGTAAAAACCTAATTCACCTTTTGGTGACTCAGTGCCAACATAAGTGTCGACAGCATCAGGACGAATAAAATATGGGGTTTCCGAGCGGACAGGACCAGGTTCAATTTGCTCAACACATTGTTGAACTATCCGCAAACTTTGTCGCATTTCTTGAACACGAACATAATATCTATCATAAGTGTCCCCAACAGACCCTATGGGAACATCAAAATCCAACCTGTCATACACCTCATGAGGTTCCGCTTTACGTAAATCCCACTGGACTCCAGTAGCTCGCAAAACAGGTCCAGTTATTGAAGCATCTATTGCATCTTGAGCTGATAATATACCCATATCCCTTGTACGCGCTAACACTACTTCGTTTTCAGTAATAAGTCCTTCGAGCTCATCCAAGTACCCTGGCATTGAGTTCAAGAAATCATCGAGGCGCGGCCAAAAATCTGTGGGGGCATCCTGAAATACTCCCCCCGGCCTCATATAGCTAACTGTAATCCTAGCGCCACATAGCATCTCAAATAACTCAAGAATACGTTCGCGTTCTCTGAAACAATAAATCAAAGGAGTATGAAATGCTCCAAGCTCATCAAGTAAAAAGCCCGTTGCTATTAGATGGCTAGCAATTCTCTGTAATTCTGCACTTATTACACGAAGATACATGCCTCTGTCAGGCACGTTTATATCCGCCAGTGATTCCACTGCGCGAACGTATGCTAGATTATTAGTCATTGCTGCAACATAATCAAGACGGTCGGTAAGTGTGACTATCTGCACATAATTACGTTCTTCAGCTAATTTTTCAGTCCCTCTATGTAGATAGCCAAATACTGGTTCAACATCAACTACTTGCTCTCCGTCAAATGTCACTCTTAACCTAAAAACTCCATGCGTTGAGGGATGTTGTGGTCCAAGATTAATTGTTACGGGTTGAGTGTTAATTGACATTTTCTTTACTGCACGAATTTAATTTATTAGCCGCGTTTATCAAGAATTTATCGGTAGTCAGTTTCATCTAATAAAATCCTTACGTAAGGGGTGTCCAGGAAAACCCTCCCATAACAATATGCGTTTCATATTGGGATGATCTGAAAACTTTATTCCCATTAAATCCCATATTTCACGCTCCTGTAGCTCTGCTCCTCTCCAAATTGAAGTGATACTAGGAACGGTGATTTTGCCCCTGCCAAAACATTTAGTTTTAATAACCAAGGTCGTGTTATTGCGAAGTGATCTGAGATGATATACCAATTCAAAATATTCAATGTAGTCGACCGCAGATATGCTATTTAAAAATTGCATATCAAATTCGGGATCATTTTTAAGGTAAGAAAGTATATCGGTTAAGTTTTCCACATCTATCCACACATCAGTATTTTTAAAAGTTACTGCAGAATCAGGGAATTTTTGTTCAATTTTTGATGCAGCCTGTTCGCCTGTTACTGGAATAGACATTAAGCCCTCAATGACGGATCAGATATTGAATATCTCTTTATCTTTTCATGTAGCTGCATGATTCCATACACCAATGCATCTGGTCTTGGAGGACATCCTGGCACATAAACATCTACAGGAATAATGTGGTTTACTCCAGGAACAACACTATATGACTCATAGTATGGGCCTCCGCTGGTTGCGCAAACCCCCATTGAAATAACCCAGCGTGGTTCCGCCATTTGCTTATATACACGCTCGATAGCGGGCGCCATTTTCCATGTTACCGTACCAGCTACTATCATGAGGTCCGCTTGTCTCGGAGACGCCCTAAAGACCTCCATTCCAAATCTAGCTAAATCAAATCTAGACATTGCACTCGCCATCATCTCAAATGCACAACAGGCTAGCCCAAACGATAGCGGCCATACAGCTGATTTCCTACCCCAATTGATCAAGGCATCAACCGACGTTATGGCTAAATTTCGTTTCAAATCATCTGGAACTTCAATTAACGGTTCTTGCAAGGGAGCATTACTGGAGGCCTTCAATTGGTTTATGTAATCACCTTCTTTGGCATCCAACTGCCATGTGGCGGCATGTAGAGGAATCTGACCTTCTCGGAGGTCGAATTCATCATGTTGTATTCCATTTGACATTAAGTCCATTCCAGATCACCTTTACGATAAGCATAAAGCCATCCAACTACTAATATTCCTACAAAAACAGCCATCTCAATCAAAATGAATGCTCCAAATTTAGATGACATATACCCAAATTCTGATGCCCACGGAAACAGAAATACTACTTCTACATCGAACACCACGAAAACTAATGCTATTGCATAAAACCTGCTATTAAATCCGGACCACCTTTTAGATAAGGTTTCAAAGCCACACTCGTATATAGATTTTTTTACTGCATCCGGCTTATTTGGTCGAATTCCAACAACAGACAAAGTAGTAGATACTAATAGCATACCGACAGGTATAGCTACCGCGATCAAAGCGAATATTGTTATAAGCCCGTAATGGCGAAAATAGTCGTCCAGCATAACGCCTTTTCTTAACCTTTGATATCTAGTGGGAGCGTCTGGCGACTATAGCACAATGGCAAAATTTTTGACAAGTGAAAAAAAACACAATTATCGTGTTCCTAAGTCAGATTGACACTTTCTAAAAGTCAATGCTAGCATTTTTGACTAAATCTGATTGTATTAACATCATTTGATGCGACCGTGTGACCTTAAAACTCGATGATTTGCAGACCGTGAATACATTCTAAACTTAACTATTCCCAACGATTAAAAAGACAAAGACAAAGACTTCATATGGTTGATCAATTACCATCTATATTCGATCAATATAAATCCTATATAAACTTCTACCTGAAGTCTGGATTAGATCAAAAAGCTGACTCACAACTAAGCGGCTTTAAAAATAATTTATACAATATATTAAGCTATGGTATGGGTTGGACCGATAAATCAGGTAATCCAGTAAATATACCCTGCGGGAAGCTATTAAGGCCAACGTTGTGCCTGTTCGCTACAGAGGCATCAGGAGGGAAGACTGATAAAGCAATTAAAACTGCTATCGCTCTGGAATACATCCATAACTTTTCATTATTTCATGATGACATTCAGGACCAAGACGAGATTAGGCATCACAGGCCGACGGTTTGGTTCGTTTGGGGTAAGCCTAAGGCAATTACTGCCGGAAATGTGCTGAGATCAATTGCTGATGTAACTTTATCTGACTTACTCACTTCAGATATCAAACACACTGATGCAGTAACAATAAGTAAAACGATGACGACCGGCTATCTGGAAATGATAGAGGGGCAATTCCTGGATCTTTCATACGAAAGCAGACATGATATTACTGTTCAAGAATACTTGGATATGATTAGTCACAAAACAGGTGCTCTTATTCGATGTTCCATGGAGCTAGGAGCACATATCGGTTCAGGAGATAATGAAGTTATAGAATTATTCAGAGAATCTGGACGTGCTTTGGGTTATTTATTTCAAATCACTGACGACGTTTTAGGTATTTGGGGCGATAAATCAAAGACAGGAAAACCTGTAGGACAAGACATCGCAAGGAAAAAAAATTCTCTGCCCGTGGTCCATGCACTATCTAATGCTGACAATAAACAATCATCCGTATTGAAATCTATTTATGGTAAAGAAGAGCTGGACAATAACGATGTGGATGCTGTACTTAATATAATGGAATCAATTGGTACTAAAAATTATATAAAGAGTTTGGCAGATAAATATTCAAAATCTGCATTGAAATCATTTTCTTCCGCAAAAATTGATAGAGAATTTGTAGCTAGTTTTGAAGAGTTAGTTCAATTTTTGTCAACAAGGAACCATTAAAAAACGTGTTGAATTATGTATTCCGAGTTATTATATTGTCTAATTACGAATATACAACACTATAGTATTAACAACTTTTATAATGGTGGAATCAATAATTTGACAGTGCAGGCTGTAAAAAATACGTTGAGGATAAAATAAAATGTCTAGACCTATCGAACTAGCAGTAAGGCTCAGCTGGTATATGATTAAAAATCGTTACCTGATGGGTCGAAAAAAATACCCTTTAGTTACTATGCTCGAACCTTTAGAAGCTTGCAACTTAGCATGTGAAGGTTGCGGTAGGATTCGTGAATACGAATCGGTGATAGATCGACAAATGACAGTAGATCAATGTTTAACCGCAGTAAATGAGTCAGACGCACCTATTGTCTCTATCGCAGGTGGAGAACCCACAATGCATCCTAATATAGATGAGATCGTAGCTAAAATAATTGAACAGAAACGATTTGTATATATGTGTACAAATGCTCTACTAATGGAACGGGTAATGAAAAAGATACCACCGTCAAAATATTTCTGTTTCGTCGTCCATATGGATGGAATGGAAGAAGCTCATGATATCTCCGTATACAGGAAAGGTGTGTGGAAAATTGCTACACGTGCAATGAAAGTCGCCATAGAAAACGGATATAGAGTGACTTCAAATACCACAATTTTCAATGGTGTGGATGAACAGGATATGCTTGAAATGTTTAAAATGCTCACTGACATGGGAGTTGAGGGATGCATGGTCTCTCCTGGGTATCAATTCGACTCTGTGCCAAATCAAGACTTGTTCATATCTAGGAGAAAAGCTCGGAATGTATTTACCCGAATACTAGACCCAAAACACGGAATACGTTTCTACAATAATCCACTATATCTTGATTTTTTGAGGGGTGAAAAAGATTACAACTGTACCGCATGGTCTAATCCTACATATACTGTTTCCGGATGGCGAGAACCATGTTACTTGCTAGGAGATCGACATACTGAAAACTTCAAGGAACTAATGTCGGACGACCTATGGGATAAATACGGGCCAGGAAAAGACCCAAGATGTGCAAACTGCTTGATGCACTGTGGGTTTGAGTCCGCATCTATATACGATGCCATAAATAACCCAGTCGCGGCGGCTAAAATGGTTGTTGGCGGGGCAATAACTAAAAGTGGAGTTGGCGCAGGATAGTGATTGGAATTGTGGTAGCCATTAGGGAGGAGCTTACCGAGTTCTTCTCTAACAACAAATTTGTTGCTTATAAATTAGATGCCGAAGATCAACCTGTTTTCACGTCTCAAATACTGCCTGAAGTAGCTGTGATAGAAAGTGGAATGGGTAAGGCAAATGCTATAAATGCTACAAATAAATTAATCGAACTCTATCACCCCAATATAATAATATCTGCAGGATTTGCTGGATCAGTTAAGCAAAACGTTAGCTCAGGCACTTCATATATATGTAACAAACTGTGGTCCATCCCTGGCTCACCAGCTTTCTGGTCAACTGACATAGCTGAAAATACTAATGTTATGGATGAAAACAGTGCTGTTAGATTAAATAAAGTTATTAATGAATTTGGTTCGCCTATAGAAATAGGTGCTTGTATGACAGTAGATCAATTTATCTACAATCATGACCTAAAAACTTGGATCGGAGAAAACTTTTCTGTTGACGTAATAGATATGGAAAGTTTTTGGGTCAATCAAACAGCCAACGAGAACAATATAGAAACCATAATTATTAGAGTGGTATTAGATCCAATGGAGCAGAAATTACCTCCTTTCATAGTTGAGGCAGCTAATAACAAAAAGTCGCGAACAGTAATGAATGGCTTAAAGCATGTTGCAATTAATCCGGGCGACATTAAAAAGATCATCGAAATATCCATCCAAGTAAAAAAGTCTAGAAGAATTCTTGCTTCTAACCTCGAATCTGTTATCGAATCGGAAAAAGAATTTGCAAGTTTAACTTCAAATACGGTTTAGTGAGTTATGGAATCGCAAGTTTCCCACAAACTGAATAAGAATCTCGATTCAGCTATTAAAAAAACCCAGGATTATCTTTTCCGAGAACAATACGATGAAGGGTTTTGGTGGGGTGAACTTGAATCAAATCCGACAATGGAAGCAGAGTTTATATTGCTTCATTACTTTTTAGGAATACGTGATGAAGAAAAATTTATTAAGCTAAGCAACCATATCAAAAACCAACAGCGCGAAGATGGTACATGGGGTCAATATTATGGGGCTCCAGGAGATCTATCCACATCTGTAGAGTGCTATCTGGCTCTTAAAATCGCTGGGTATTCTGAGAATGACCATTCAATGCTAAAAGCAAAAGATTTTATAGTTAGTAAAGGAGGGATAGAGGAAACTAGAGTATTTACAAAAATTTGGCTTTCATTAGTGGATCAGTGGAAATGGGAAGGTGTTCCAATAATGCCGGCAGAGTTGATTTTGTTACCTAATTGGTCACCAATAAACATCTACGAGTTTTCAAGTTGGGCAAGATCAACAATAGTTCCATTATTAATACTTATGGACAAAAAGCCCGTGCGACCACTGCCCAAAAACCTGAGGGTGGATGAACTTTTCTGTGATGATGTAAACAATATAGATTACTCAGTTAAATCCCCTTCTATTCAAATTGGTTGGGAAAACTTCTTTTACGCCACGGATCAAGTTTTAAGATTACTAGATAAATTACCGATTAAACCAACCAGAGATTTAGCTTTGAAAAAAAGTGAGGAATGGATACTCGAACATCAAGAGGCTGATGGAAGTTGGGGTGGAATTCAGCCTCCATGGGTTTATTCCATTATGGCCCTATATACTGCCGGTTACGGATTAGATCATCCCGTTATAGATAAAGCTTTGCAAGGATTCAAGGCATTTGAGATTGAAGATCAGTTTAGCTTGAGGGTTCAAGCTTGCGTATCGCCAATATGGGATACAGGACTGGCAATAATCTCTCTCTTAGATTCAGGGATTAAAACTGATGATGACAGAGTTCAAAAAGCAGGACAATGGTTAATTAACAAGCAAATAAAAAGCGAGGGCGATTGGCAAGTTAAAGCGAACAATGTGAGGTCCGGTGGATGGGCTTTTGAGTTTGAAAATGAGCATTACCCTGATATCGATGACGCTGCTGTGGTGGCAACAGCGTTACATAAAATTGATCTAACAGACGAATATGGCGGACTAGATAAAAAATCTAAATCCATAAAAAGGTGCGTTAAATGGATTGAAGGTATGCAAAGCAAGAATGGAGGTTGGGCATCATTCGATAAAGACAATATGCGTTCTTTTATTGCTAGAATACCATTCTCGGATTTTGGAGAAACAATTGATCCACCCAGTGTAGATGTAACAGCCCATGTACTTGAACTACTTGGGACTTTAGATGCAAAAAAGCATGCCCCAGTTATAGCAAAAGCTTTAGATTATGTACTTTTGGAGCAAGAACAAGATGGATCATGGTTCGGCAGATGGGGAGTTAACTATATCTACGGCATTGGATCGGTTCTACCTGCCTTGCGGGCGATAGGTATTGACCCAAGCCATGAAGCAATGAGTAAGGCAACTAAATGGTTAGAAGACCATCAAAATAAAGATGGCGGTTGGGGAGAAACGCCTGCCTCCTATGTAGATCCGTCTCTCCACGGCAAAGGTCCCAGTACAGCTTCTCAAACTGCTTGGTCTCTAATATCGCTTATTGCTGCGGATAAAGGTGATAGTTCGCATGTATTAAAAGGAATAAATTATCTATTATCAAATCAGAATGAAGATGGTTCATGGGACGAGCCTGAATTTACTGGCACAGGCTTTCCTGGATATGGGATTGGAATGAGACCAGATATATCGGAGCAGGATGACTCAAAACAACACGATATTGCTTTGCCAGCAGGGTTTATGATTAATTACCATATGTATAGAATATATTGGCCATTATGTGCATTAGGCAGGTTTAGGGCGTGGAATGTTAACAGGGATTCAGATCATTAGATAAAATGAGAATGATTCTCAAGTAAAATGTTAAAACACATTAAACCTACCTCGTTATACTATGTAATAATTATTGAAACAATTAACAAGAATATGTTAGGGTTCAAGCTTCTAATAACAAGGAATGATCCCATAAAGTGACCTCACGTAAAATTACAAACTTGGGGAATTAAACAATAATGAATATTGAAACTAAAGTTGATCAAGCTACATTCAATACTAATTTTTCAGTTTTGAAAGTAGAAACATCTGGTTCACCTAAATTTTTCGATATAACTGACCAGGTAACCGAACTTGTAAATGCATCCAAAATCTCTAATGGTATAGCGTGCATATTCTCACAACACACTACTGCAGCAGTTGTTATACAGGAAGATGAACCATTACTGATGACTGATTTATCCTCTTTTATAGAGAGATTAGCTCCGAAAGATGCCCATTATAGACATAACGACTTTCACGTTAGAACTGTACATATGCATGAAGATGAATGTCCAAATGGACATTCACACTGCCAAAACTTGGTTCTAGGCACCAGTGAATCAGTACCAATAAGTGACAGTAAAATGGTATTAGGCCAATGGCAAAGAATATTTGTAATCGAATTAGATGCTGAAAAAGCTGCTCAAATATCACACAGAAATATAGCTGTGCAAATTATGGGCATTTAAAAATCTCTTAAGTTTTGATCTAAAACTGTTCCATTAGGACGTTATATACATATAGTCTCATCTCTGATTTACCAAACTAGCAATAATTAAGTCGTTTAATTCCATGGCAGATCACCTCCAAGATTCATACGAACTATGCACACAGATCACCAAGTCTGAGGCAAAGAATTTTTACTATGCATTTGTAACTCTACCAACACATAAACGTTCAGCTATATATGCGATATATGCATTCGCCAGATACTGTGATGACATTTCAGACAGTAACGACACTCTTAATCCTTCAGAACAATTTGTTAATGTCAGAAAAGAGTTTACAAAAAGCTTAGCTGGTAACTTGACTGAAAACCCTATAATACCTGCGTTAATCGATACAATTAACAAATTTGAGATACCAAATAGTTATTTTTATGAACTAATTGATGGGGTTGAAATGGATCTCACAAAGTCACGTTTTTCAAACTTTCAAGAGCTCAAGGATTACTGTTACAAGGTAGCTTCGATTGTGGGATTGATAAGTATAAACATATTCGGATACAAAGGTTCCAAAGCAAACAGATATGCCATCGACTTAGGAATTGCAATGCAACTAACCAACATTATGCGTGATTTAAAGGAGGATGCTGATCGCGACCGAATTTATCTACCCCAAGATGAAATGGACCAATTTGGATATAAAGAAACCGACATGTTAGAAGGAGTAACGAATGACAATTTTAAGCGACTTATGGAGTTTCAAGTTCAGAGGGCCCGTTCGTACTTCAATTCAGGAATTAAGTTATTAGATTTTCTCCAACAAGATGCAATAGTATGCACTTCCATATTACACAACCTATACTCTCGAATACTGGACAGGATCGAAGACAATGGATATGACGTTTTCTCAGAACGTGTTTCTTTAACAAGTGTTGAGAAAGTAACGATTATGACAAAATTTTTCTTGATTTCAGGGTTAAATAAAATAAATCTACTAAACCGTCGGTAGAGAAATTTACCATGTCTAAGCCACACGTATTAATCCTAGCGCCATTCTCAAAGCAATCTATAGATGAACTGAGTCGCCGGTTTAATATAACCCATTGTAGCTGGCTCGAGAGCATGAAATTAAGAGATCCTAATGAAATGGCTAACATGATTAATCACCATAATTCTACAGCTGTTGTAATCGAATCAGATTTCATATTTGAAGAAACTCTTGAACAAGTTGAATCACTAAAGTTTATCGGAATATGCAGATCTGCTATTAATCATGTTGATGTCGATTCGGCGACCAGAAATAACATTGCTGTTGTGAACTCACCGGCGCGTAACGCGAGAGCGGTTGCAGAATATGTTTTATCTGTAATGTTGAATATCGCCAGGAAAACGACAGCAGCTAATAATTATGTTCACTCACGGAAGTGGAAGAACCCTATTGATGCATATATTCAATTTAGAGGCACAGAGCTTAACGGAAAAACTTTTGGCTTGCTAGGTATGGGAGATATAGGAAAAGAAATCGCAGACCTGATGAATAAAATTGGCATGAAAATAGTAGCCCATGACCCTTATATTGAAACTGCACCTGAATATGTAACCCTAACAAACATTAATCAATTACTAGCCTGTTCCGACTTTTTGGCAACCGTAGCGCCTCTAAATCAAGAAACATTGGGTTTTCTAGACAGGAAAAGACTATCTCAGATGAAAAAAGGTTCAGCATTAATAACAGTGTCAGGAGTATCAATAGTCGACCAAACAGAATTGTTAAAATTCATTGAATCTGGTTATTTATCGGGAGCCGCTATTGACGTATTCGACACACACCCAGTTGCTCCAGATAGTCCACTGCTTTCAAATGACCTGCTTATGCTAACTCCTCACATAGGAGGTGCTACTGATGAAACCATAGATCGATATTCAAACATGATAGCAACAGATTTACTACTTTTCTTAGAGAAGGCAAAACCGATTAACATAATAAATCCTGAGGTCCTAAATCATATCTAATTTCTCTGTCATCATCATAGACGCCGGAACTAGCTACATACGATGTCACATCGTGGACAGTAAAGGAGTCATGTTGAAAACCGAGCAGGTCAACTGGCCGAAAAATATCATAGATGACGGGCTAACTTTAGCAAGAGAGTTCGATGCTCAGGAAATAACCAACTCAATATACTCTTTAATAAATAAAACGACAGATTCCGTTGATCTGGAAGTAAAAGCTGTTGCTGTGACCGGAATGAGGCAGGCGATCGCAATCCTTGACCAACATAATCGTGAAATATATTTAGGTCCTAATATTGATTTACGTGCTATCTTCGAAGGATCAGAAATCGACTCAAAATATCGATCAGAAATATATAAAACTACTGGTAGGTTACCTTCTTTCTTATTCGCTAACGCTAAACTTGAATGGATTAGAAGGCATTCACCAGATAAATATCACAGAATTGACAAAGTAATCACCCTTGTGGACTGGATAATATGGACTTTAACTGGTGAAATTATGTCTGAAATATCACTTGCCGGCGAAGCAGGATTGTTAGATGTTTCTACTAAAACTTGGGCTGCTGATTTATTTAAGTTATTGGGCTTACCAATTAACAAGAACATACCTCTATTGAATATAGGAGACACAGCCGGCAAAGTAACTAAAAGTGTATCTGCAATTACCAACCTTCCCGTTGGAACTAAAGTCACATCTGCTGGGGCTGATACTCAGTGCGGGGCACTGGGAACAGGCGCGATAAACCCAAATGATATTGCAATTATTTCAGGATGGAGCAGTCCTATACAATGGGTTACTGAAAGACCTACCGAAGCTGAGGATGCTAGCACTTGGTTTGGTTGTCACGCTCTTCAAGACTATTGGGTTAGTGAGCTTACAGCAGGAGACACTGGACACTCATATAATTGGATATCAAAACTTTTACGCCAACCCACATCGAAATTAGATGAAATGGCTAGTTCAATAGAACCAGGTTCTGAAGGAACAAGTATGTTTTTTGCAGAATCAGAAATTAATATGAGTAAGATTGGGATCGCCACTGGGGGAATTGTTTTCCCAACTCCTATCACAATGAATGAAAGGAGTGATGGCCATATAGCGAGAGCGGCTCTAGAATCGATCTCATACACAATTAAAGCCAGAATATCTCAAATTTCGCGTATTTTAGATAATACACCTGAGAACGTTTACTTAGGTGGAGGTATGGCCAAGGCCGATACATTCTCTCAGATAACAGCGGACATTTTAAACAGGGAAATAAATGTTGCCAATGTTTGTAACGCAAATGCTATGGGGGGATTTATTGCTGGAATCACCGCTTTAAACGAATATCCTTCCTTACTAACCGCAGCAACTGAAATAAAACCGAAGCTTAGTATAAAAAGTCCAAACCCATCAAATGCACTCATGTATCAGGACTTATATGACAACTGGAAACATACTTCAGTAAAATTGAAATCCATTAATAGTTAAATTTAGTGAAAATATGAATAATGAACTTTTTATAAATGAAAAGTCTGAGGTGGCAGCCATTTCGCGCGAAATGGCTGATTTAGATTTGGTATCAGGATCTAGCGGAAACGTTAGTATGAGGATACTTAATCAAAAATCTGGTTATATGGCTATTACGCCTATGGGCTTACCATATTCCGAACTCCAAGATCAGGACATAGTTGTTGTAGATGAAGAGTTAGAGTCAATTGATGATTCTGGTGTACCGTCATCTGAATCCCTTTTGCATTTAGGAATATATCGTTCTAGGCCGGATGTTAAAGCTGTTATTCACACTCATTCCACCTTCTCTTCTGTTGCAGCGTTAACTCACGATGGTATCCCACCAATTTTAGACGAAATGGTGATATATATTGGAGGCTCAATACAGGTTTCTAAATATGCATTCCCAGGTTCTGAGGAATTAGCTAAAAACGTTTGTAAAGCATTGGGAGATAAAAACGCGGCACTAATTAGTAATCATGGAGCGGTATCAGTAGGCACTAATTTGCGAGAAGCTTTGAATGTTAGTATTCTGATGGAAAGAATCGCTAAAATATACTGTTATGCCCGGATGAATAATCAAATGAACCCACTACCTGAAAGTGCTATCGAGAAAGAAAGAGCGATCTTTGAGATGAAAAGGAAATCAAAACAATCCAACGGAGAATATTAGAATGGTAAGTGTACCGAGCTTTCTTTTAAGAAAACTATATGTGAAAGGTAGCCTCAAGAATACTGATACAGGATTCCAGTTTCAACTGAGAAACAGTTTAGGATCAGGATATGCACATAAAATGATGCCATTAGAAATAGATGATGAAGTATTAGAAATCACAAACTGTTTCTTTTGGCAGAACCAAAAGCGGCAATGTTTCGACCAAGTCTCTGAATCTAATACATTTACTCTAGCCATGAATAGTGATATCACAATTCAAGTTGACAATATAGAACTCAATTCAGATCCACATAAAATCACAATGGCTTTTGATGTTCCAGGTCTTGGAAATTTAAGATTTGATTTTACGGACCAGCCGAGCGGGATTTAAAAATCAAAACAAATATGAAAATAGCGATTACTGGAGGATCTGGTTACGTTGGTTCATGTTTAATTAAAAAGCTCGAAAAGGAAGCTTGGGTAGATTCCATTCTATCTTTAGACATAAACCCACCAACTGCCAACTTACACCAAAAGACAACTTATAGAGTTCATGATCTAGTAAACCCTTTTGATGATTTGATGACGAAATTTAAACCAGATGTCCTGATACATCTTTCATTCGTACTTAAGCCAACTCGAAACCGAGAAAAAACTGAAAAAGTAAACCTTCAAGGCACTTTGAATGCGCTAAGTGCTGCAGAAGCTTCAAAAGCAAAGCAATTTATATACTTTAGCAGCACGACAATATATGGAGCTTATCCAGACAATCCTATATGGCTAAATGAAAACTCACTGATAAGGCCAAAATCTCGATTCCAGTATGCCGTAGATAAAGCAAAATCAGAATTCCTAATTGAAAAGTTTGCATCAAATAATCGGTCGCTCAAAATATTAATCTTACGAGGATGTCCTGTGATGGGCCCTAATGCAAATAATTTTATATCTCGCGCATTTCAAAAACCGTTGCTCATAGGACTAAGGAACTATGATCCACCTATGCAATTTATTCATGAAGATGATGTTGTTAATCTCATGGAATTCGCGATGCTCAACGAGATATCCGGCACATATAATATTGCTGGAGAGGGCACAATTACCTGGTCAGAAATGGCAAAATTAATACGCGCAAAGATGATTAGCTTACCTGCATTTCTATTGTCTTTACTAACTGAAATATCATGGCAGACTAGAATACAGTCTGAGTCGAACAGTTCAGGATTAGACTTTATTAAATACAGGTGGACTGCCTCAACTCAAAAACTGAAAGAGACCTTAAACTATCAGTTCATCCATAGTTCACATAGCGCATGGCAAACGTTTTGTAACAAGAAAACCTAAAAACACATATCAGACCTAATTTCCTATCCGCTCTAATTTTATTTAACGACAATAAAATTAGACTAGTGTAAAATTAAAAGGCCTTAAATTAGTAATTTAGAGTACAAATTAATCAGGCAAAACAATCATTTCAAGCGTATATTAAAGATAATGACCACAGATCCAAATACAATTTCAAGAACTTCTGAAATAAAGACTGACTATAAATGGGGATTCACAACAGATATTGAATCAGAAACTTTACCTAAAGGCTTAACAGAAGAAACCGTAAGATTCATTTCTCATAAAAAAGGTGAGCCGGAATTTATGCTAAATTGGCGTCTTAAGGCGTATCACCACTTTATGAAATTGTTAGATTCAGAGAGTGAACCCGACTGGGCAATGATTGAATACCCAAAAATTGACTTTCAAGATATGCACTATTACTCTGCTCCAGTCAAAAAAGACAGTCCTAAAAGCCTGGATGAAGTAGATCCTGAGTTGGTTGAAGCATTTAATAAACTAGGGATTCCCTTACATGAGCAAAAAACACTTGCCGGCGTAGTAGAAGAACAAAAGTCTGATATAGCAGTTGATGCCGTTTTTGATTCTGTTTCAGTAGCCACTACATACAAAGAAACTCTTGAAAAAGCGGGGGTAATATTCTGTTCTGTAAGCGAAGCAGTACAGAAGTATCCAGAATTGATTGAGAAGTACTTAGGATCGGTAGTTCCATATACCGACAACTTTTATGCGAGTTTAAATGCTGCCGTTTTCAGCGACGGGTCATTTGTATACGTCCCTGAAGGAGTGAGATGCCCTATTGAGCTGATGACTTACTTCAGAATAAATACTGAAGAATCTGGACAATTTGAAAGAACTTTAATAGTCGCTGACAAAGGAAGTTATGTAAGCTACTTGGAAGGCTGTACCGCGCCGTTTAGAAAAACAAATCAACTACATGCCGCGGTCGTTGAGCTAGTTGCTCTTGAAGATGCAGAAATTAAGTATTCAACTTTACAAAACTGGTTCCCGGGTGACAAAGATGGAAAAGGCGGTGTATACAACTTTGTTACTAAAAGAGGTAAAGCATTAGGTGATAGGTCAAAAATATCTTGGACTCAAGTAGAAACTGGGTCTGCAATTACATGGAAATATCCTTCTGTAATCTTGCAGGGCGATGATACGACAGGCGAATTTTACTCTGTCGCGTTAGTTGCCAACAGGCAACAAGCAGACACAGGAACCAAAATGATTCACTTAGGAAAAAATACCAAGAGCACGATCGTTGCTAAAGGTATCTCTGCAGGTAAAGGCCAAAATACGTACCGAGGAATGGTACAAATCATGCCAAAAGCTGAGAATGCAACTAATTTCACCATATGTGATTCGTTGTTAATTGGAGATAACTGTGGAGCTCATACAGTTCCCTACATTGAAGTAAGAAATCCAACAGCCAGAATGGAACATGAAGCATCCACTTCAAAAGTTAGCGACGCCAAGCTCTTTTATGCAATGCAAAGAGGTCTAAGCGAGGAAGAAGCTCATTACATGATAATAAATGGGTTCTGCAGAGGCATATTTAAAGAACTTCCTTTCGAATTCGCTATGGAAGCATCTCAACTGCTTAAAGTAAGCCTAGAAGGCGCGGTGGGCTAAAATCTCACAAATTTAAAACACTCGGTGATTTAAAGAAAACATCTAATAAATCAAGGATCTTAAAAGTAAAACTATCTATGCTCGAAATCAAAGAATTACATGCAGTAGTAGCTGAAAATCAAACGGAAATACTAAAGGGTATAAACCTTTCTGTAAAGGCAGGCGAGGTGCACGCGATAATGGGACCTAATGGCAGCGGTAAAAGTACATTAGCCAACGTTATTGCAGGACAACCAGATTATGAGGTGAGCTCAGGAACAATAGAATTTAAACAAGAAGATCTGTTGTCATTACCTCCTGATGAACGAGCCCTAAAGGGTATATTTCTGGCGTTTCAATATCCTATGGAACTGCCTGGCGTTCGCAGCTGGCAGTTTATAAAGGCTGCACTTGATGCGAAGCTAAGACACACAGATAAAAAGGAACTAACAGCGCGTGAGTTCGATAAAATTTTCAAAGAGACCACAGCCAGTATGGATATGAGTCAGGATCTGATGCGAAGATCAGTCAATGAAGGATTTTCGGGTGGCGAGAAAAAACGATCAGAAATGATACAGATGTTGTTGTTATCTCCTGAACTCGCTGTGCTTGATGAAACTGACTCCGGGTTAGATATTGATGCGCTAAAAACTGTGGCTAATGGTGTAAATAGACATCGTAACGAAAACAATGCAGTAATACTAGTAACCCACTATCAACGACTATTAAATTACATCAAACCAGACTACGTACATGTCCTAATAAACGGCAGAATTGCAAGATCTGGAGGAGCAGAACTTGCCAAGGAATTAGAATCCAAGGGATATGACTGGATCAAAGATGAGGCTGATAACAGCAATAATGGAAAATCAAATTAGTGTCAACCACAGAAACTTCATCAATAATAAACAAATATGCTAGATATCTGAACCAACATAATGAGTTTTCAAATTGGTTATCCGCAACCGATAACTCAATGGATAATTCTCTCAGAATCAATGCTATAAATGAATTTAAGAAAATTGGATTTCCCACGGCATTAAGAGGAAATGAGGCATGGAAATTTACCAATGTAAATCCTATTGCCAATCAGGATTTTGATTTTGATTTTAAGGGCCAGAATACTGAATTAAATTCAAAGATGATCAGCGAGGCTGGCCCATATTCCGACCAATGGAACACCATAACACTAGTCAACGGAATTTATAATAAAGCACTTTCTAGAACCCACGATGCAGGAATCGTGATCAGAACCTTGGGATCTAAAGATACTAACTGTTCTTTGGGTACTCATGCTGACGTAAAGTCTAATGGTTTTATCGCTATAAATACTGCCTTCATAAAAGATGGAGCCGAAATATTAGTTTCAAAGAATTATCAGGCTAATGCTCCAATCAATATAGTCCACATAAGTACTGGCGAAGGCGCGCCTCGAGTAACATATCCAAGAATACTTGTCATCCTGGAAAGTAATAGCTCAGCTTCAATAATAGAGAGTTATATTTCTATTAACTCAGATTCTCAATTCACCAACGCTGTAACTGAAATTTCTGTTGGTGAAGGTTCTCAGCTTAACCACTATAGATATCTTCAAGAAAGCCCGTCTGGGTTTCATATTGGATCAACAGTAGTAGACCAAAACGCTGATTCATCTTTCAACACTGTGTCCTATTCAAAAGGATCAAAAGTGGGGAGAAATGACCTTTTGGTTCGATTGAATGAAGCGGGTGCAAAGTGTGATATCCGTGGTCTGTACTTTACAGAAGGCGAACAACATATAGACAATCATATAAACGTAGATCATGCAGCTCCAAACACATATAGTAACCAATATTTTAAAGGCATTCTCGCAGATGCTTCCAGAGCAGTTTTTAGTGGCAGAACTCTGATACGAAAAATCGCTCAAAAATCTGAGGCTTTGCAGGGAGACAAAAACTTAATTTTGTCCGAAGGTGCTAGAGTAAATACAAAACCTAGCCTGGAAATCTATGCAGATGATATCCAGGCAGCACACGGAGCTACTGCAGGTGCAATTCCAGATGAACAAATCATGTATATGCTTGCACGAGGCTTGGATATGGAAACTGCTACCTCCTTTCTCATACAAGGCTTCGCTAATGAGATAATAGATTCAATAACACTAAATAAATTTAAAGAATATCTTTTAAATTACTTTGATACATCTCTGCCTAAATTCCGGTTCCAGGGATTCGGTAAAGGAAAAGTTTATGGCGGTCCAGTTGAGCGAGTTTAAATTAATAGGCCTGAACTCAACATGGTAGGTTCTGGTTTAGATGACTTATACCAAGAAGTAGTGATGGACCATGGTTCCAACCCTAGAAACATGCATAGATTAAATGATCCAGGCAGCACCGCTCACGGATTTAATCCTTTTTGCGGCGACATAGTTGACGTCGATCTAATATTAGATATAGAAGATAATAATATAGAAATAATATCTGACATCGGCTTTCATGGTAAGGGATGTGCTATATCATTGGCATCTGCGTCAATGATGACTGAGGCAGTTAAAGGCGAATCTGTAAATCAGGCCAAAAAAGTTTTCACGGATTTCCATTCAATGGTTACGGATAAAAGCGTATCGGTACAGAATTATGAAAATCTAGGTGATCTGGAGGTGCTTTCTGGGGTTGCAAACTACCCAACCAGAATTAAATGCGCATTACTCGGTTGGCATACTCTAATAGCAGCTTTAAAAAGAGACACGAATACCGTCAAGACAGAATAAAATAGTAATAGATAGCGTTTTTGGACAGGTAATTACTCATTAGAGCGATTTAGCAGAAACTTTTTTTTAAATGCTAAAGCTCGCCACATTTAACATAAGGAGAGAATCATGGCATTTGTTAAACTAGGCAAAGTATCTGATATTCCAGAAGGATCTGGCAAGATGTATGAAATCAAGGACCGTTGGGTAGCAGTCTTCAAAGTCAATAATGAACTGAAAGCTGTTGACGACATATGCTCACATGCTGAAGCGTACCTACATGACGGAGAGTTGGAGAATTATGAGATTGAATGTAATGCTCATGGAGCTAGATTTGATATAAGAACTGGAAAAGTATGCAGTGGTCCAGCTGTAACGCCTATCGATACGTTTCCAATACGCATAGCTAAAGGATCTTTTGAGGTGGATATTTAACGATATGTCTAAAGAGTTCAACGTCAATAAGATACGTGAGGATTTCCCTATTTTGGATAGGACAATTAATGGAAATAAACTCGCATATTTAGATAACGCATCAAGTTCTCAAAAACCGAGAAAGGTCATCCAAAGCCTTGTAGATTACTATGAGAATTATAATTCAAATGTGCATAGAGGGGTCCATACCCTCAGCATGGAAGCGACTGATTTGTACGAATCAGCAAGAGTTAAGGTATCTAACTTCTTGAGTAGTGCCGACCCAAGTACCATTGTGTGGACTAGAGGTACAACTGAAGCTATAAACCTTGTTGCATTCAGCTGGGGATTTGAAAACATTGGTGCCGGAGATGCAATTGTTGTGAGCCAAATGGAACACCACTCTAACCTAGTAACCTGGCAATTAGTTGCGAATAGGCAAAAAGCAGAATTAAGAGTTGTACCTTTAACTAAAGATCAAACTTTAGATATGGAAGCATTAGATAATTCAATAGATGAAAAAGTTAAATTGGTATCTATATGTCATGCATCTAATTCAGTTGGTTCAATCAACCCAGTTAAAGAAATTGCTCTTAAAGCTCACCAGGTTGGAGCTAAAATACTTGTTGATGGAGCTCAAAGCGTCCCTCACATGTCCGTTAACGTGATTGATTTAGATTGTGACTTCCTGACTTTTTCAGGACACAAAATGCTGGCGCCTATGGGTATAGGAGTACTATACGCAAAACAAGAAATACTCGAATCAATGGAACCGTTCATGCGCGGCGGAGATATGGTGCTTGAAGTCTGGAATGATAAAGCAACATGGAATTCAATACCACATAAATTCGAGGCAGGTACACCTAATGTAGCTGATGCCATAGGATTAGGGTCGGCGATAGATTATTTAACAGACATTGGCATGGATAATATTCGCGCACATGAGATCGAACTAACTGATTATGCATTGCAGAAATTTAAACAGTTCGAAGAATTAGACGTTTATGGACCAACTGATACTAGTATTAGAGGAGGCATATTACCGTTCCATTCAGAATCTGTTCACCCTCACGATATTGGCACAATATTAGACCGAGCAGGTATTGCTATAAGGACAGGACACCATTGTACGATGCCATTAATGCGCTCCTTGGGTATATCTGCTACAGCAAGGGCAAGTTTCTACATATACAATACATTCGAGGAAATTGACCGCTTAGTCGATACAATCGAACACACCCTTAGATATTTTTCAACTGGGAAAAAGTAATCTCAAATAAGAGTCTCAAATGCACGAACTCTATCATGAAGAAATCCTGAAACACGCAAAAACTCCTGAATTCACGTCTGAGTTAAAAACCGTAGACGCATCCGGATATGCCGTAAACCAATTTTGCGGCGATGAAGTTACAGTAGATTTATCGTTTAGCGATGGAATCATAAATGACATTCATGTTGATAGTAGAGGTTGTTCTATTAATATCGCTTCATCATCCTTAATGGCTGGAGAAATAAAGGATTTAGACCCTAGCAAAGTCAGTATGCTAATAAACACATATAAATCCCTGATGAACAGTAAGATTACAGACCATGAACCAAAAAAGACACTCGGTGCGCTAGCAGTAATGGAAAGTGTAAAAGCATTTCCAATAAGAATAAAATGCGCCCTTTTAGCCACGCAAGCATTTGAGGATGCAGTATCAAGGCTGCATGCCTAGCCAGGTTTCACTTAAATAGTTATACTCAAACCCTGCCAAGGTAGGATAAAAGTTTTGTACCCAATCATTTACTAACCAAGTAGACTTAACCGTAGCGGGCATATACCTTGTATATGATTCCCAAAGCAAATTTTGGATTTCCAGATATTGCATTAAACGCTTTGATTCGTCGTATTCCCCGGATTGCTGTTCAATTAATAAATCAAGCTGTTTGCTTAAAGGATTACCATGGCTCCACAATCCTTCTGAGTGCACGATTGAAAACAGATATATATTCGGCGAATATACATAAGGTGCTGGACCCACAAAAACGTCGTAATCAGCGTCCTTCCAGACGCGATCTACATAATCAACTCGACTAACTTCCTCAATTACAGGTTGAAATCCAACTTTGATAAGGTCCTCTTCTAAGCGTTTGGCATAATCAATGTAACCCACCCCAAACTTTCCAACCTTAATAGTAAATGGGTTAAGCTCTAATCCTTGCAACATACGTTTTGCTTGCTCAAGATCAGAAAAATATTTGGACTGTTCTTCCAGACTATTCAACCATACATCATGTATTAAAGGAACTCCGAGGGAGATGTATGCTGCTTCAGGCCATATTTCATTTATATATGAAACAGGGTCTGAAGCTAAATAAAAAGCTTTACGGACCGTAATATCCTCGAAAGGAGTTCTGTTCGTATTTAATGAAACTTCCACTCCTATACCTGTTTCTGGTACATGCAAATAATCTCTCTTCTCAAATTGTGATTCAAACTCCCTAAGTTGAGAATCGTTTAGATGAATTGCATCGAGACCGCCTACCACAAATGCTGTTTGCCGAGTAACCTCATCAGGAATGATGTACAAGTTTAAATTATCAGCATAAGGCAGGTTTTCTTCGAAATAGACTGGGTTTTTTTCGAATTTATAAACTCCTCTATTACCATCATTTCTGATTTGCCAAGGCCCTGTACCTTTTCTTGTGGACTGAACAGAGGTATTTGCTTCTGTATTGATTATCCTAGACCTAGCATCTGCCAAACCGAGCATAAAGTCAGCATCAGGAATTTTTAAATCTATATTAAACTCTAAATCGTTAATTATAGAAATATCACTAATTGAACCAAGCAGAATTGAATTTGGACCGTTCAATTGAAGGTTGATACTATCCAGGATATGCTGAGATTGTAAAACTTCGCTAGTAACGCTATCTATATTATGCCACTTTACTTGTTCTTTAAGTCTAAACTCAAATCTGGTAGGTGAAATCATTTTCCATGACTCACATAAATCACATTCAATCTCCAAACTTGGTTGAATCACTTTTGGACCAGTCTTAAATTTCAATATGCGACTATATATGACACCAGGGCCAAAGCTCGAAAAAGTGGGGGTAAATTGGAGATGAAGGTTCTCGTAGCTCAATTCATAATTAGTGTGTTCTGTCGAAAATTTTAATGTGCCACCATATACTGGCTCATAATCAACATCAGATTCAGACATCGTCACGATAATTTCGGCATTGCCCTCATCAGACAAATCATCTTCCCTCGAATATGAATCGTCGCCTATATTATCTATTTCTATAAATTCTGTTTTTATGACTTCATCAGATATTGTGGTTTCAGCATTTGAATCAAATCCGGTATCTGATTCGGTTGAACTTTCATGAGTATTAGATTCTGGATTAACTTCAGCGGCATTTGAAGTGTCATTGACACGATCGATATCTTTATCTGAGCAGGCAATAATCGTAAAGCAAACAAGCAATAGGAGAACATAACCACTTTGTTTAAATTCCGAAGGTCTAATCAATATATTGCCCTATATTTCTGATAAGTAAGTGCATAATCAATTAGAATCATATACAGGATACACATAAATTGATATGAAATTAATTGATTGTCATACACATTTACATGACTTCGAAGAAACAGAACTGCCAGAAGTGATATTACGGGCGAATCGCGCAAAAGTAGCTGCTATTATCACTGCTGGAACAACAATAGAATCCTCGAAAAAAGCGATAAATATATCTAAATCATACGATCATGTTTTCCCCGGAGTAGGAATTCATCCGAATGAACTTAAGGAAAGCTTTAGCGAGGAATCAGTAACACAAATATTGGAATTAGCGAGTCTAGATGAAGTCATTATGATTAGTGAAATTGGATTGGACTTCATGGAAAACAGTCCTGATCGCGGAATTCAATATACAGCGTTTAGAAGGCAAATAGGAATAGCTAGAGAATTATCTCTACCAATAGTTTTTCATTGCAGAGAGGCTTATGAAGACACCATTAGAGTTCTAAAAGAGGAGCGTGCTTTTGAAGTTGGGGGAGCTATGCATTATTTCCAAGGAGATCAACTTATTGCGGATCAACTTATCGATCTAGGTTTTTATGTTTCTTTAGGAAGACCTTTGATTAGAATGCCTCAACTACAAAAAATAACGTCGAATATTCCGATTAACCGTATTCTCATAGAAACAGATTCATTTCCACAGCCGTTTAAAAAATACAGACAAAACTGGACAGAGCCTCGACACGCACGAGATGTAGCCAATGAAATTGCTCGTATAAAAAATATTGGTATTGAAGAAGTCGCTACTATTACTTCTCACAATACTTTGCAAATGCTAAAAACTGCGTTAACCCTAAGATCTCATTTTGAAAGTGAACCTAACTATTCAGAGATATGATCATGTCAATAAAATAAGTTTTGATTACATATCTATTATTAATTTCTAAGGGACTAAACTAAAAAACAAAATCCACGCTATGAACCCAGTCAAAATTCCAGGTATATAACCGTAAAGCGATTTATATCCTGCAACCTCTTTAACAGCCTGGGATGCAGCCACAAAAACCCATAGTTTGGCAAATAACACCAGTCCTTCACCTAGTGTTCCACTGATAGCTGCCACATCAATCGGACCTGCAAAAAACAGTATCCCGGGAGCATATGCGATTCCAATAGACCTGAACATATCAATAATGGAACCCTTACCCTTAAAAGCCCATCTGGTTGATAACCATGCTATTATCGACCAAATATTCCAACTCAATATAACTGCTCCCATTCTTACAACTATTGCAAACCTTTCATCACCCATAAAAGATAAGGTTTCTGGCACAGTGGCATCCAAGGGTTGTTTGTAACCATATCCGAAGCCAATAGCAGTTATACAAACTAAAACCAATGACAATAACAATGCTTTCGGTTGCTCATTAATAGACTTATAAATGCTTCCATCCAAAAATATTGTTCTTAGTACAAGTGAAGTAAAATTTAATTTCTCTTGTGGCTGTTTGTGAGTTTTATTTCGTTTTGATTGTTTCAAGTCACTTAAATTCCGCTGATTAAATTTTTGCCTTGCATATTTTATTCTCAATTAATAGCTAATTATAGTTTCTATAAGTTAAAATAGCGTTGTATTATTTTATGATTTAATAAGTAAACTATACCTTAGCCAAGATATAAATTTATGATTTCTCTTTTACCACCATCAAGTTCATTTGCATTAAAAGAATGGGCGACTGCTTGCCTTCTTTTAAAAGAAGGGCGCCAAATAATGATTATTAGAAAAGGCGGGATTGATAAAGAAGATAAGAACTTCACATCAGAGCTATCTGTAGATTCCGAGTTTCTATTATTCCCTACTTATGAGCATCAAAATGAATCATTGATCAAAAATGAGTTCCACTCCGACTTATCAGGTACTATCGAAGAAAATGATGTGCCAGGGCTGATTAATCTTTCAGCTTTTGCCAAAATAACACATAAATTTGAGGTTAATTCTACTGAAGTTCTAAATAGGATTTCAAATTTTCATTTATGGAATGAATCTTATACAGATAAACGAATTACTTGGAAGCCAGGTAAACCTGCCGTGGTCGCATTATTAAGAGTTTACCCTTTAATACAGCCCCAAGCATTACCGATACTACCGGAATACGGACGCTGTAAATCTATAGTAGATCTTGGTCAAGACGTCCCGATGGGTGAACTTGAGCCAGTAATACAAGACAATGAATATCGCTCCATCTGTGAAAAAATTGAAGGGCTAATTAAAAACTAGGCCAACTCACCTATTCATTATTACCTCACTATCTAGTGGTAGCTCGGTTAATCTCACCTTCAATGAATCGAAAGTCTTTTTGTGGTAATAAATGCAAATCCTCATTGAATGCCAGATGCCAAAGCTCAATAGGCCAGCGCTTTAGATAGTCCAATGTCGGCGCAAGCAAAGATGCATCTACATATTGATCTTCATCTAATATAACTTTAGGGTTCATATGCACCCTGTATCTGAAATCCTCTCCCCTACTGTGAGATATCCAAATTGGGCTACTGTCTTCATACGATGAAGTTTCAATCTCACTAATAGCGCACCAGCTCCTTTTATCTCTAAGATAAAAGATTACTTCATCGCCGGTATTCATCCGTTCCGTTCGCTTTTTATATTTCTTTCCAAATCCATGCACATGTAATCCCCTTTTTGAAGAAATTAAGAAATTCTCTTTAGTCGTAGCAAACATCCAGTAATTTTTCGTCATATCTATTCACATTATAGTAGTAGAAAATAATACCATTTAAGCAACCAACATCAACTTAAGGTTTTGCTGGCCACTTGGAGTAAATATTCTCTAGGACAGACAGCATAGCCTTAACCCTCGGGTTAGATTTTTCACTCCGATGTATTAAAACACAAGTTGAAATTAAAACTCTAGAACTAGGTCCTAATTGAACTAACGATAATGTACCCTGTTTAACCTCTTTCTGAATTGAAGACCTTGGAACAAATGATATCCCTAACCCCATCTCAACCATACTTTTTATCGAATCAACACTATCTACTCTGATTTCTATATTGGGGGTAATGCCAGCGTTATTACACACCTCTTCAATTAGCAAGAAGTATGATGATTCCGCACTATACAGAATTAATGGTTCTTTTGCCGCGTCATTTATATCGACATTCCCCATACTAACGAACCTGTGGGACGGATGTGTAATTAAAACCAAATCTTCATCAAACAAACGTCTTGTATCTACGTCTGGATGGACCAATCCTCTAGAAAGTCCAATTTGAACATGCTTGTTCACCACTAAGTCAAGGACCTCTTTTGATCTAACAATATTTACGTGCGCCGTGAATTCAGGATATTCTTTTTTTAAATGATTTAGAATATTCGGTAACGTGTGTGTGCCCAAAACACGTGTTGATGCGATTGTAATTAAATTTCGCCCCGATGCACGATTTGTTGGGACCACTTGTTTAGCTTCATTTAAAGCATAAAGAGCTCTGGTAGCGTAAGGCAGGAATGTTCTACCTGCTTCTGTTAAAACCACTCCGTTTCTGAAGCGGTAAAACAGCTCAGCCCCAAGTTCCGTTTCTAATAATCTAATCCTATTACTAACAGCTGATTGTGAAACGTAAAGCGTCTTAGCAGCTTTCCGAAAGCTACCCCTCTTCTCCGCTTCTACAAAAGACTGTATTTGTGAAAACTCCATTTATATTAATTCGCTCATATATTTTTCAAACCAAAACATTACACCACTCTTTACACATAGATATATCATACCTATATGTAATCAAGTCTTATCAAAATCAAAAACTATAAACTAATTACTCGTTTTATACTTTTGATATTAAAATAAATTGAGGAAAATGACAGCACAAGCAACAGGATTAATTATAGCAGCCGGATCTTCTGTTCGAATGGAGGGTACCGATAAAATATTCGCACCTATATTGGGGCGGCCTATTATCTCGTACTCGATTCAAGCAATGGAAGAGTGTCCAGATATCGAATCGATAATATTAGTAGTATCTTCAGATAACTTAGCAAAAGCAGGTTTGTTGTTTGAATCAGGAAGTTGTTCCAAGATCAAATCCATAATTGCAGGTGGTGAAAGGCGACAAGACTCTGTAAGAATAGGCCTCTCTCAAGTACAAAACTCTCATTGGACAGTAATACATGATGGAGCTAGGCCATTCATAACGTCTGAAATGATCTCAGACAGTCTAGCACATGCCTCAATCAATGGATCAGCTGTAGCTGCTGTGCCAGTTAAAGATACCATAAAAATAGTGAATGAATCTCTTAACGTCACCGATACTCTTGCACGGAACCAACTTTGGGCAGTACAAACCCCTCAAGTATTTGAGACAAAAGTTTTGCGCCGAGCTCATGACAAAATTAAACAAAATGTTACTGACGACGCTTCCATGATGGAAGCAATCGGGGAAAAAGTATCTATATTTCAAAGCGAATACAGTAATATCAAAGTTACAACTGAAGAAGATATGCGTCTTCTCGAAATATTGATGAATGACTAATGTGATTAGGGGTAAATATGAATTATAGAACTGGAATTGGTGTTGATGTACACCCTCTAATAACTGGTCGCAGGCTGGTATTAGGCGGGGTTGAAATTCCGCATAATCTTGGCCTAGACGGAAATTCTGATGGTGATGTTTTAATTCATGCCATAATTGATGCAATGCTGGGAGCTTCAGGATTAGGGGATATCGGCCGACATTTTCCCGCAGATGATCCGGCATATAAAGACTCATCTTCTATATACCTAATGGAAACTAGTGTTATTAAATTAGCAGAAGCTGGATGGAAGACTACCTATGTGGATGCTACAATTCTTGCTCAGGAACCTATATTAGGCCCGCATATACCTAGCATGAAGTCTCGTATTTCAAAATCAATTAGCTTAGAAAGTTCTTGTGTGAACTTAAAGGCAACAACAACAGATAAACTAGGATTCATTGGGGAGGGCAAAGGAATTGGCGGGATAGCGGTTGCTACAGTTGAAAAACTGGGCTAATTTAATAGCGTACTAATAAAAAATGAAGATACACAATACATTAACAGGGACAACCGAGTTATTTAAACCTTCTGGAAACACAGTATCAATGTATGTTTGCGGAATTACTCCTTATTCTCCGGCACATGTCGGTCATGCGATGCGATCTGTGGTTTTTGACGTATTCAAAAGATACCTTATGCATAAAGGCTTCCAAGTGATTCACGTTGAAAATTTCACGGATATAGATGACAAGATGATTGATGGCGCTAATAAACAAGGTATTTCAGTGTCTGAACTAGCTGAATCCAATATATCCAGATATCTGAAAGAAATGGACATGTTAGAAGTCCTCAGAGCAAATTCATACCCTAGAGCAACCGATGAAATAGAAAATATCGTAAATATGATATCCGGACTAATTAAGAACGAATCTGCTTACGAGGTCAATGGAGATGTATATTTTCGAGTCAGATCCATTTCAGATTATGGGAAATTAAGCGATCGTGACATAGAAAAACTTAAATCTGGAGCTAGGGTTGCTATTGCTGACCATAAAGAAGATGCTTTAGATTTTGCATTATGGAAATCACAAAAACCAGGAGAGCCGGCTTGGAAGAGCCCCTGGGGGTTAGGTCGCCCTGGATGGCATATTGAATGCAGTGCTATGGCGCTAGAATATTTAGGAGAATCTATAGATATACATGGAGGAGGCCAAGATCTAATATTCCCTCATCATGAAAATGAAATAGCTCAATCAGAATCGTTCTCAGGCCAAAAACCTTTTGCTAAAGTTTGGATGCATAATGGCTTAGTCAGACTTGGAGAAGATAAAATGAGCAAATCCCTTGGCAATATGGTTACAATCGGCCAAGCATTAGAGAAACACTCTGCCGATGCCCTTAGACTATTATTCATAAGCGCACACTATAGGAGCCCAATAACATACAACGAAGATGCCGTGTTGGCTCAAGAAAATGCAATACAGCGTATAAAGAACGTCCTTAAATTGGAGGGGCAAGAAGCTAGGTCTAAAATTGATACGGAGTCATATATGAGTAGCTTTGAAGTTGCTATGGATGAAGACTTAAACACTCCTAAAGCCCTCGCCGTTATTTTTGATCTTGTTCGTGATATATATAAACAGCATAAAGATGGAGGTTCAATTTCAGATGCCCAGGCGACTCTTAAGAAAATTACTGGTGTTCTTGGATTAACTTTATCCGATAAGGAAAGTAATACCGTATCAGATAGTTTTATCGATTTACTGATTGAAATAAGGATATCTTTAAGGGAAGCGAACCAGTACGAACTTGCCGATAAAATCCGAGATAGGCTTCTAGATTTAGGAGTGCAAATAGAAGATGGAATAGATAAAAGTAGCTGGACCCGACTTTCATAAAGTCCATTACATTTTATCTAAAAGTTGGGGAAGTATAGAAAGTTTTAAATCAGATATGTTGAGTTGTCAAAATAATCGCACGCTTAATATTGAGGTTATTAAAAAGACACATACCAACAGAATTGTGAACTGAAAAAGACTTTTCTCAAAACCTCTACGCGTGCGAAACGATGATTCGGCTGACCCGAACAAACCTGATCCCTGACCTTTAACTTGCATTAATATTACAATAACTAAAAGTAGGGCTATAATTATTTGGATTACGTTTAAGGCATTCATCGTTAATGTTATTTAGTTAAATCTTATTTCTATCAGTATTATGATACAAGGATAACACCTCCCTAGCGAGTCCCTCAGGGGTGTGTCTCACGGGATGTGTGAGATCCGCTATTTCAGCTTTTATTATTTTAGCATGACGTAAACTGGTACCATCATCAATGACAGGCTCACCAGCATATCTATCTTGAAGATCAATATTTGTAGAATTCACAAGAGCAAAATCAACAATTTCATCATAAGTATGATTTTGGAGAGCAATAATATGGTCAGCAACATTGTACCCATCAGTCTCTCCAACCTGAGTAGCAACGTTACAAATATATATTTTCATCGCTTTTGATTTATTAATTGCATCTTTTATACCTGGAACCATCAAATTAGGTAAAACGCTAGTATATAAACTACCCGGACCTAAAATAACTACATCGGCATCCAAAATAGCAGCTTTAGCTTCAGGATGTACTTTTGGTTGTTCTGGTTCTATATACACGTTATGGATAGGCACAGAAGGTTTTGAAATTTGAGATTCCCCAGATATCGTGGTACCGTCAGCAAGTTTCGCCATAAGACGTATATTTTCCATTGTAGCCGGCACCAAAGTTCCCCTGACAGCTAAAACCTTTCCTGCTTCTGTTAAAGCAGCATCAAAACTACCTGTTACTTCCATCATGGCAACAATGAAAAGGTTACCAAAACTATGCCCCTCCAGTCCCTGACCTTTACTAAAACGATATTGAAAGAGATCAGTGACTGTTTTTTCAGCATCTGATAAAGCTACTATACAATTCCTGAAGTCTCCTGGAGGTAAAACGTCCATCTCTTGCCTTAATCTCCCTGAACTTCCTCCATCATCAGCTACTGTTACAATAGCTGTAATATTATCTGTATGATTCTTCAATCCACGAAGCAATACTGATAATCCCGTTCCTCCACCTATAACTACTATTTTAGGGCCTCTACTTGTCAATTTCCTTGATTTCAAATTTGTAATCAAATGATCTATGTTTTTAGATTCAAACATTAACTTGCCTAATGATTTATATAATCCATATAAGCAACCCGATAATAGAAATACTCCCACAATAATTAGAATAGCTGCCTCGACGGAAATAGGCAAAACTTTTGGTGGTCTCAAATCTAACAACCGACCGAAAATCCAAGCCAATCCCATAGAAATTATAAAAATACCGCCAGCACCGATTAGTAACCACCGTTTTATGCCAATACCTAAAGACAATATTTGCAGGTTTTCTTTAAATAAAAATTGTAATAATCTCAAGTTGAATACACTTTGTAATCGAATTTATAGCAGCGCTATTGCATCACAAATTTTTCAGTTGTTTAACAACAAGTTGTTCAGCTAACTGAGGATTTGCTTTGCCTTTGGCTAACTTCATAACTTGTCCAACAAGAAAACGCACCGCAGTCTCTTTACCGGTCAAAAAATCCTCTACCGCTTTATCATTTATTTGTATGGCCTCTTCGACTAATGCTTGCAGAGTACTCTCATCACTTATTTGCTGCATCCCAGACTTTTTTACAATTTCGGTTGGCGTCATTCCTGTATCAAACATTCTTTCAAAAACTTCTTTTGCCATTGTAGAACTTAATGTTTTTGAATCAACCATAGATTGCAATTCAATCAAGTTCACAGGTGCAATTTTCACTGATGAAATATCTTTGACTTTTTCATTGAGTAATCTAGTCATTTCTCCAAGCAGCCAATTACTTGCAATCTTCGCGCTAGATTCTTTGCTTCCGGATGCCGCAGACACAACCTGCTCAAAATAATCGGCCATTTCCTTGGATAAAGTTAATTGTTCGGCTTCCTTATCGGTAAGTCCATAGGATTCTTTAAATCTATTCCGACGTGCTTGAGGCATTTCAGGCAAAGACTCTTTCAATCCTGCAACTTCCGATTTATCAATACGAAAGGGTGGTATATCGGGCTCTGGAAAATACCTGTAATCATGTGCCTGCTCTTTACTTCTCTGGGAAAATGTTTTACCTTCCTGATCAGACCAACCTCTAGTTTCTTGTGCTATTCTTTCACCAGTTTTCTTGCAATTTACCTGGCGCTTTTGTTCAAAAGTTAAAGCTTTGTGAACTGCCCTGAAGCTGTTCATATTTTTGATTTCCACTTTTGGACCTAGTTCAGTGTCGCCGAATGGCCTGATACTTATATTCGCATCACACCTAAAGCTACCCTCTTCCATATTTGCTGTACTAACTTCCAAATATCTGAGTATCGACCTAAGGCTAGTCAAATAATCTCGGGCTTCATCAGGCGATCGTAAATCTGGCTCACTTACAATTTCCATCAAAGGCACTCCAGATCTATTTATGTCCAAAAGGCTATAAGACTCATCTACATTTGATCGATGCATTAATTTAGCAACATCTTCTTCTAAGTGGACTCTATTAACCCTAACTTTAGCTACTCCATATAAACCTTCAATTAATAAATATCCATTCGATGCAATAGGTTTGTCAAACTGAGAAATCTGATATCCCTTCATTAAATCTGGATAGGGATAATTTTTTCGGTCGAACTTACTTTCAGAAGATATACTGCACTCTAGCGCCAATCCAGTACGAATAACATGTTTAATAGCCACCGTGTTGGGTATCGGAAGTGTGCCTGGCATACCTACACACACAGGACATATAGTCGTATTTGGCTCCATCTCCTGATATGTTGACATACAACTGCAAAACATTTTGCTATCAGTATTTAGCTGAGAATGCACTTCAAGTCCGATTATTGTTTCATAATCCATTTAAACACCATATTATTTTTAGAATAATTTCTCCACCCAAATTAGATTATCACTCATTTCAAGTTCACAAATTTAAAACGTTGAGTTTGAAAAATAGTTATCGTTATTCGAATTAATTTTCAGATCTCAATTCCTCCAAAGACCAAGCGTCTTTACCAATAAGAGGAACAAATTTACAACTTGTTAATACATGGATTGAATAATCTTCCACGTTTCTAATGACTCTCATCAATTCTTGTGAATCTTGCGACCCAACCGGTATTACTAACCGTCCTGCGTTATGCAATTGCTCAAGAAGAACATTAGGTAATCTAGGAGCTGCAGCAGATACTATAATCGCATCATAAGGTCCTCTTTCCTTGCACCCTAAATCTAATCCCGCAGACATAAGATTAACATTTTTACAATTCAGTTCATCTAACTTAACCGATGCCTTCGAGAGTAATTCTGGCACTCTATCGACTGAATCTACATTATTTGCTAAACGCGATAAAATCGCTGTTTGGTATCCACTTCCAGTTCCTATTTCCAATACATTATCTGCACGACCAACCATTAAAGCTGACACCATTATTGCAACCATTAAAGGTTGTGATATCGTCTGGTCATAACCAATAGGTAACGCAATATCATCATAAGCTTGATCATATTGATTTAAATCTATGAACTTTTCTCTTGGAACGCCCATCATCGTATTTAAAATACGATCATCCTGGACTTCTTTACGTAAGTTCCGGAAAAGAAGCTTTTTACGTTCGTTAATACTAGAGCGAGTTTTGCCGTTCACAGTTGATCACTAATAAAATTTTAATCAGCCATGATGGTTGATTAAGCCCTTTATATAGGCGTTGACCGGCTGAAAATACCATGTTACTGTATCATTGCTAACAGCTGTTGCATATACCACGACTGTTTAGCTCAAAGACAACTCTCACAACTACCATGACAAAACCAAAAAGACCTGTATATTACCCGATATATCTTGACTTAAAAGACCGCAAAACAGTGATAATCGGAGGTGGGGGGAAAGCTGTCAAAAAAGCTTTGTCCCTTATAGAAACTCAAGCTCATATCGTGGTAATTACAGATAACCCTATTAATGAACTCTGCAATCTAGCTAATAAAAAGCAAATCACTTTAGTAAATCGATCATATAAAAATGGCGATTTAAAAGATGCGTTCATGGTAATCGTTATGGACACTTCAGATTCGTCAATCAACCGGGCAGTTCATAAAGAAGCAGCTAACAGAAACATAGTTTGCAACGTTGAAGATGTGACTGATTTATGTACATTTATTACTCCTGCCATAGTTCGACGTGGCGATGTAACAGTAGCAATATCAACCGCCGGAACTAGTCCAGCACTAGCGCGAAAATTTAGGGAGACGTTATCTGGTACCAATGCAATAAAGAATACTCACCCTATTATGGAATTTGCAGATCTTACAGAAATATTGTCGGACACAAGAAAAGAGCTGATGGACCGAAACATCAAACTTAATCTTGATCATTTTCAAGCCTGCATCACGGATGAATTGGTTGAACTAGTACAAAGTGATAAAAAAGACCAGGCTAGGCATATCCTTATGGAAAATTTACTGAAGGGCGCATCTTGTAATTGCACCCCAGATTTTTGTCAAATGCTTTCAGATATGTCCTGATATAAATCCGTACACTATAATTACCCTTATGGATGCATCTAATACTAAGGATAAGAGCCTTAGAGTAGGCACTCGTTCGAGCCGACTAGCTACCGCTCAGGTAGATGAGTTTATATCGATTTTTTCTAAACATTCACCAGAAATAAAGCTCTCAATAGTTCCAATAAAAACGGAGGGTGATCGTAAGAAAGATATACCCCTGTCCGAAATGAAAAGAGGCATGTTCGTTAGAGAAATCGAACATGCCTTAATTTCAAAACATATTGATATTGCCATACATAGTGCTAAAGACATACCACCTAATAGCAACTCTAAACTGCAAATATCTGCGATGTTAAAACGTGCTGATCCTCGTGACATTATTATAAATAAATGGAATTTGCCTCTCGCACTAATACCTGACGGAGCAACGATTGGTACCAGTAGTCCTAGGAGGTCGGCTTTTATCAACAATCATAGACCACAACTACTAGTTAAGCCTATTAGAGGTAATGTAGACACTCGTATAAAAAAAATAGGTAAAGGTTACGATGGTATTGTACTTGCAGCAGCCGGGCTTCAAAGATTAAACATGATTGACATTGTTGATCAATTTATAGATACGGAAACTTTTGTTCCAGATGCCGGGCAAGGGGCTATTGCAATACAGACACGAATCGAAGACAAACTCACTACAAAGCTTGTTTCTAAAGTGAACGATTCTGCAACCTTTGTATGCGTGGCAGCTGAGCGATCCTTCATGAGAACGCTTGGGGGAAACTGTAGCACTCCTCATGCTTCATATGCAGAGATTAATAACGATCTAATAAAGATTACTGGTTTAGTTTGCTCAAATGATGGTAAAACCCAGTATAAAGAAACAATTTATGGAAATGTAGATTCACCAGCAAAAACAGGTTTTGACTTGGCTAAAACCCTTATAGACATCGGAGCATTAGATATCGAAGGAATATCAAAATGAGCGAAACTTACGGAGAAGTATACCTAGTAGGTTGTGGTCCTGGAGATCCAGAGTTAATAACAGTTAAAGGAATGCGATTACTTAAGGATGCGGACACCATTATTTATGATCGGTTGATAAATTCTCGCATGCTAGATTTCGCAAATCCTAATGCTGAACTTATCAACGTTGGAAAAAGTTCTAAATCCACAAATCTCGAACAAGAAAAGATAAATCAAATCATTATAGAAAAAGCAAAACTGGGTAAAAAAGTGGTAAGACTTAAAGGTGGAGACCCTTTCCTATTCGGCAGAGGTGGAGAAGAATCTGAAATATTGAGCAAGCAACATATACCTTTCCATGTGGTTCCAGGAGTTACATCAGCGATAGCAGCACCCTCATATGCAGGAATACCAGTAACTCACCGAAAAATTGCATCTAGTGTCACTTTCGTCTCAGGTAATGAAGATATTAATAAAAAGAATTCAAATATTAATTGGACTGCCATCAGTAATACTGGTGGAACAATCGTTGTCCTTATGGGCAGAAGTAAACTTAATAAGATAACCCATGAGTTAATAAATGGAGGAATTAACCCAAATACTCCAGCTGCAATAATCAGATGGGGTTCAGAACCTCATCAAAAAACTATTACTGGAACTGTCGCAGATATATCTTTACTGGCAGACAGACAACAATTATTACCTCCCGTGGCTTTGGTCATTGGCGATGTAGTAAATTTAAGAAACGAATTGAATTGGTTTGAAACTTTACCTTTATTTGGCAAACGCGTTCTTGTAACTCGGACCCGAAGCCAGGCTTCTAAATTATCTATGCTTTTATCGGAACAAGGTGCTACGCCAATTGAGTTGCCAACTATAGAGATTGTACCTACAAACATAAAATATCTTCAGGAACGAATTAAGGAAATCAATGAATTTTCTTGGATAGTGTTTACAAGTTCAAATTCTGTAGAGATATTTTTCAAAGCATTAATCGATTTAGGCTTTGACACAAGAAATTTATTTGATATAACAATTGCTGCTATTGGAAACGCCACTAAGTTGAGTTTAGAAAGTTATGGGGTTAAAAATGTTATTATGCCCAAAACATTTAATACGGAATCGCTGGGAAACCTAATAGTTAAAAAATCGATCGTAAACGAAAACATTTTATTACCTAGATCTCAATTGGGGCATGATGAGTTCGTCACAAAACTGCAATCAGCGGGATTACAAGTAAAAGAGATAGACATATATAAAACTGTAATACCAAAGAAATCTAAAACTATATCCAATGAAATTTTTCAAGACGGTATAGATATAGCTACATTCACAAGTTCTTCGACTGTAAATGGCCTTGTTGATTTGTTAGGCGGGATTAATCAACTTAAAGATGTTAATATAGCGAGCATAGGTCCAGTTACCCAAGCAGCAGTTGAAAAAGTAGGGCTCTCATCCAATATACTAGCCTCAGAAAGTACTGTTGAAAGTTTAGTAGAGGCGATTAAAGCACATTTCGCTAAGTAAAGATTTATGTCAACATATCCCAAACATCGCATGCGTCGACTGAGAAATAATGCCGCTATTCGAAAGATTACACGCGAAACACTAGTAACTGTTGATGATTTTATTTATCCCATCTTTGTAACTTATGGCAAAGATGTCCAAGACAGCATAGAAGCTATGCCTGGTATTTTCCGAGTTTCGATTGATAATCTCAGCAAAGAGGTTCGGAACGCATACGACCTTGGAATACAGGCCGTTCTTCTTTTTGGCATACCTGAAGCCAAAGATTCATTTGGTTCAGATTCATATAATCCGAATGGAATCATACAATTAGCAATAAAGGAAATCCGTAATACTACACCAAATATTTTGATTATCACTGATGTATGCATGTGTGAATATACAGACCACGGACATTGTGGAATCACTGAAAATGGTGCCGTAAATAATGATAAAACATTGGAAATGTTATCAAAAATTTCGATTAGTCATGTTGAGGCAGGGTCGGATATAGTAGCCCCATCAGCAATGATGGATGGTCAGGTAGGAGCAATAAGGTCATCTTTAGATCAAAATGGATATGTGGATTCACCAATAATGGCATACTCAGCAAAATATGCTTCAGGATTCTATGGTCCATTTAGAGAAGCAGCTATGTCATCTCCATCATATGGGGATAGACAAACTTACCAGTTAGACAAAGCAAACATTCGCGAAGCAATGGAGGAAATACGTCTAGATGTAGAAGAGGGCGCAGACATTATCATGGTAAAGCCTGCATTATCCTATTTAGACGTGATTTCAGCAGCCAGAAATAGATTCGCGCTTCCTGTAGCGTCTTATAACACTAGTGGCGAATACAGCATGATTAAAGCAGCAGCTCAGAACGGATGGATAGATGAGAGGCGAATAGCTTTGGAAATCTTAACATCTATCAAACGGGCCGGTGCGGATATGATCATAACCTATTATGCTAAAGAGGCGGCACAGTGGCTCTCAAAAACTAATTAAAACTTTTTGCCAATACGGCTGAATGGCCATAAACGAAACCAAGCTCTACCTTTCACCAAATTAACATTAATTGATCCGTATATACGACTGTCGACACTGAATTCAGAATTATCTCCAAGTACAAATAATTCCCCCGAGTCTACATTCCATTGTTGTATCGTTTGATTTGAAGATTCAAGATTGCCTTCTTGCTTGAGTATATGTTTACCATTTACAACAATTGATGAGCCAATCACCTCCACCAAATCGGTTTCGACCGCTATTACCCTTTTGATTGTCCTTTTATCCGAATGGCTAGTTTGTATAACCACAACGTCGCCAGGACGGTAATTTGATAGAAAAACAGATTGTTTTTCGTATAAGAAATATTCTCCTGACGATAAGTTAGGGGCCATACTGTAATTATTTATACGAATTATTCCAATAAATAACTTACTAAATATGGATGCAAAAAGTCTTATTAACACAATTGAATTATACGATTAATTAGCTTTATAAATATAAATTCAGTTTAATAGTAGTTAAGCATTGATCACCATATAATTTTACTGATAGGGTTGAAAAAGACAAAAATGTTGAGGAGGCAATTTTGATGAAATTCCAATCGATAATCAAAAATTTATCTTTAGTTGCAGATGTTGACGCCCATTGTGATATACCGTGCGGTATATATGACCCCATCTTAGCTAAAATTGCAGCACAAACAGTACTGAAAATGGCAGTTAGGCTCGAGGCCGTGGATTTTCAAGGAGGACCGAGCAGCGTTGATGTGCCTAATAGTGTCGTAAGGTTCGTAACTGTTAAAGAAGAGCATGCTCAAAAAGTTAAAGAGGAACTCAATATTCTATGGGCAGATTATTTTAAGCCAGAACATTTAGAAAAATATCCCAATTTACATGAACTTTTCTGGAATGCAAATAAACTTGCTGGAACAAACAAACAAACTGTAAGCTCCGATTCAGCTAAAAAGCTCGTGGAATCGGTTGATGAGATAGCAACAATATTCTGGGCTACAAAGGGAGTTGATTACAAAGACCCTGTGGCAGATATTAGATTTGGATCTTAAATTTAGAGATTTTTAGTGCGGCGGTCACGACTTGCTGCAATAAAACTTAATATTAAACCTATGCCGGCAAAAATGGCACAGGCTAGCAATGCATATGAAAAACTTAGTGACAAGTATTGAGACTGTGTAATTTCTCCGACATTGTATAATTTTTCTCTCCCTGCATTTATAGCTCCACACATTGCCACTCCAAGAGCAAACGCTAATTGTCTGCCGCTAGCGATTGAAGCTGAAGCTGTGCCATATCTATCAGGTGGAACACTACTCATTATGGTCAAGGTATTAGGAGGTTCATAAATACCAGAACCTATACCGATTAATAGTAATGCTATGAATATACTAGCTTCTGATCCCGATACAGCCAAAAAGCTGGACCAAACCAGAGATCCGCATATTAATATAAGGCCAATTGCAGAAAGATACCATGGGCTAATAAAACGAAGAATATACCCTGTAAATGGAGCAATAAATACTCTCATAAGGGAATATAGCATTATAAAAGCTCCAGCTTTTGTAGCGGAAAAACCTAAATGATCGATAAAAAAGAATGATGCCAACAACATTATGGCACCAAGCGATATGTAGTGACAAATTAACACAATAAGGCCAAAACCATATCCTGTAACTTTGAACAGCGGCAGGTCTAATATTGGTCTGCTGGATCTACGTTGATACTGAAATAAAACCGGTATAGATATCAACAAAACAACAATCATTATTAAGACAACGGGAGAACCCCAGCCGACCTGAGCACCTCGATTGAATATAAGAATTAAAGATGCCAGAACTGCGAATAATGACACTACTCCAATCCATTCTATCCTTAATTTATTGCCTCCTAATCCAGCTTGTTTTTTTAAAACCAACCAAGATAATACAGCGGCCACTATAGATATTGGTATACGGCTGTAAAATAGCGATCTCCAATCCAGGTAATCTAATAAAAACCCTCCGAAAACAGGGCCTCCTGACAAACCGATTCCAACAACTGCTCCAGCTAATCCGATTGCTTTAGCCCTCTCATGACCATGAAAATTGTCAACGATTATTGCATTTACACCGGCTAATATCATTGCCGATCCAAAACCCATAAAAATACGCACCAAAATTAGCTGCCATAACGATGAGGTAAGGGCTGCAAGCATTAATGCTAACGAGAAAATTACAAATCCTAGGGTGTAAATACTTCTTTTATCACTCACATCAACCAGCCATCCAATAGTCAGGCCCAATCCTACGGTTGTCACCCAAAAAGCCACTGATATCCACAATATAGTAGATGTATCAGTATTAAACACAGATGCTAATTCTGGATAGGTTACAGGCATAAGCCCGCTATCAACAGTCAATACGAGATTACCCATAGCTGCAACAATGAGAATCATCCATTTAGACTGCATATGGGTTATGAATTTAGTATGAGTTGTCAAGAAATCGAGACTTCATCTGATTTTATATTAGTGTTTATTGAGTAGGCTTTAAAAACTCATCAAAATATTTAACCACCAGTTGTTTATATTCTTCTCGAGGGGGACTGAATAAATCTAAAGCCAATGACCATCCACCTAAGTTTTGAACGCTATGTTCTACACCGCCAGGTATCATCCAACCTTGATTCACCCCTATTCTCTTAGTCTCACCATCTACCGTAAAATCAAATTCACCCTGAACACACAATCCGGCTTGCTCGTGAACATGAGAATGTACCGGAACAATTGAATAAGGCTCCATTTCAATAAGACTTATCATTATTTTGTCACCCCAAATAAGCTTAGTTGTAACCCCGGGTGCAAGTTGCTTGCGACCTATCTCTTTCAAGTCATAGAAATACGACATTTTAGTTATCTCCCTTTAAAAATTAACCTAGCCTAAATATTAAACTCTTCCGCATAAAGGACTCTTGCAGTTGTGTTTTCAGCATCCGTAAGAACTAGCTTTTTGACCAAGAGCTCTGGCCACTTTTGCCCGATCGTTATAAGGTTGCAAAACCAAACAAATAAAATCATTTAAAGGCGTATCTATATTATTTTGTTTCCCTAGCTTTGATACTGCTCCATTTAAAACATCTACTTCCAATGGATTACCGTTGATCAAATCCATAAACATTGAAGATACTGCCACCTCTTTGTGTTCCAGTAAATAATTCATTTGATCTTCCTCTATGGTGTCAGGCAAATAAACTTTCATAGACCGTGCAACATTGGCTACTTCAGAAATTACTCCTTTTATCATATTGAATGAATCCTTGGTGGTTAAAATTTGCTTAATTGACTCACGGGTTACACACATCATGCCACTAAGTGCGCATATCAGAATGAGTTTTGACCATAAAGTGGAATTGATATCCTCTGATATATTGGAATTTATACCAGCTTTCACCATAGCTTCATTGATATCGATTATCTGTTGTGTAGGCTTGCCAAATTTAGGGCCAAAAACAATTGAACACCCACCACCATATTCATTAATTACACCAGGAGACTCTAACGAGGCGTCAATATACGTAGCCCCAAGTAGTATCGATGCTTTATCAAAGGCTTGTTCAAGCTGTTCACCACTTCCCAATCCGTTCTGTAAAGTTAGTATGTGTGTATTATCTACGACAGCAGGCTCAATAATCTTTATTGCCTCAACATTTGAATACCCTTTTACACAATACAAAACCAGGTCAGCTTCAAATAACGCATCTAATTCTTGTTTCACAAAGACGTTTGGTAATATGAAATTGTTTGACGTCACGCTATTAATAATTAACCCATTCGATTCCATAGCTGTCGCATGATCGCCTCTCGCAATAAATAGCACATCATGACCTGCTTTAGCTAAAACAGCTCCATAATATCCACCAACAGCACCAGATCCCATCACTAAAATCTTCATAATACAGACCTCAGTTCAAAAAATTAACTAATGATTTTGTTTTAAACCGTTTTCAAGCAGGTTTACATACAACGTATCTATCTTGTCAGTTTAACTTCCACCAATAAAACCTTGCAATGTTTCTTGACACATATCCTAGGGGTCATAAAATGATGTCTCTGTACAAACTAATTAGGGGCCATAAATGATAAATAGTGACAGGTTAGTAAAAACATTTTGTGACATAGTGCAAATCGACAGCATATCCGGAGAGGAAGACGAGATAGCAGAAGATCTCACATCACGATTAGAAAATCTTGGTTTAACTGTAGAAGCAGACGATTATGGCAACTTGATTGCAAATTCCGACAACTTCGACTCGAATTTTGACTCTCCGCCAATACTGTTATCTGTGCACATGGATACCGTTGATCCGGGTCGAGGTATAAAACCACAGGTAGAGAATGGTGTTGTCCGATCTGATGGCACCACAATCATAGGAGGTGATGCGAAAGCAGGCGTTGCCGCCGTTTTAGAAGCAATTGAATCAATAAATGAGGATAAAGCTGAGCATCTCCCATACCAAGTATGTTTAACAAGAGAGGAGGAAACTGGGCTTCATGGCGCAAGAAATCTAGATTTTTCAAAAATATATGCAAAGGAAGCTATAGTATTTGATGGAGAAGGACCTGTGAATACAGTCACCGTCGCGGCGCCAACATATATTGGGTTCACAATCGAAATTACTGGCCGAGCTGCACATGCAGGAGTAGAACCAGAAAAAGGACTATCAGCTATCAGAATTGCGGCAGAACTAATAACAAGAATGCCACAAGGACGATTAGATGAAGACACCACTTTTAATATTGGGTTAATAGAAGGAGGTAGTGTAAGAAACACAGTACCGGAAGATGCAAAAATAATTGGGGAATTTAGAAGTCAAAATATAGAAACAATCGATAATATTGGACTTGAGATCAAAGATATTATAAGTCGAGTTCAACTGATGTACCCGGACGCCGAACTAAAAGATCATCTGCATACTGAATTTGAACACTATGAATTTGGAGATAAAGACCCTACGTATATTCGTGTTGCTGAGGCCATGAGGCAAATGAACTTGACGCCTGCAATGAAATCAAGTGGTGGTGGTACAGATGGGAATGTTTTCAGGCTAAAGGGAATAACATCTGTTGTTGTAGGTATGGCAGATAACGGCATGCATACCGTACGTGAGCATGTGAAAGTTAACGAATTGACCGATGCCGCTCAATTTTGTGAAATTGTTCTAAAAGCAAAACAATAGGACTAGACATGTTAATCAAACTTGCTTATGGAGAGACTGGACTACAGGTCAATTTACCTGAGTCCATAACCGACATCGTTGAGCCGGAGTATGTGCCCGGCTTACCAGATGAAACTGCTGCTATTCAAACTGCGTTAAGAAACCCAATAGGTTCAAAACCTCTTCGCCAGCTAACATCTCCTGATCAAAAAATTGCAATTTCGATTTGTGACATTACACGCCCATCACCCACAAACGTCGTACTTCCGTATATATTAAAAGAACTGTCTCATGTACCTAAAGAGAATGTGTCGATACTTGTTGCCACCGGTACTCATAGAGCTAACTCCGAAAATGAATTAATAAATATGCTAGGACGTGAAATTGTAAGCAATAATAAAATTATTAACCACGACTGTTTTGATAATGAGAATTTGATTTTGTTTGGAAAAACAAAAGATGGCACGCCCATTTGGTTAAACAAAACATGGATAGAATCAGACGTAAGAATAACCTGCGGTTTTGTTGAACCTCACTTTTTTGCCGGCTTTTCTGGTGGCCCTAAAATGGTGGCTCCTGGTTTAGCTGGATTCGATACCATAATGGCCTTACATAATGCGGAAAGAATAGGGTCTTCAAAAGCGGTATGGGGGATAACTAATGGCAATCCTGTGCATGATACCGTAAGAGAAATTTCAAAGATAACTGGCGTGGACTTTTCCATTGATGTAACTATAAATAAAAACCGAGAAATTACTTCTGTATTCGCAGGTAACTTATTCAAAGCTCATAATGCTGCCTGCGAAACATCAAAACGAATCGTAATGAGACCCGTTCAAAATGAGTATGACATCGTGATCACTACTAACTCAGGGTATCCTTTAGACCAAAACTTGTACCAAACTGTTAAAGGATTATCAGCAGCAGCGCAGATAGTTAAAATGGGAGGCACAATTATTTGTGCTTCTGAATGTAGAGATGGGCTTCCCAGCCATGGTGAGTATAGCAAGATACTATCTGAATCGAACTCAATGTCTAAACTATTAGACGACATTAATAACGCCGAATTTACCAGACACGATCAATGGCAAGTACAAGTGCAGGCAAAAATACAAATGCGTGCTGAGGTGTTTATTAAATCAGACTATTTGACAGATGTAGAAATACAAGCTGCACATTTTAATCCGATATCTAGTATAGAAGCTGCTATCACCGATTCTATAAACAAACACGGTAAAGGAGCTCGCATCTGCGTTCTCCCGGAAGGCCCTCAAACAGTTCCTTACATATCAAACAATATTTAAATTTTTATAAAACTCATAATTAGATTTATAAAAATTAGGAAATACTTGCTTTAGCTCCTGCTTCCTCTAGTTTCGCTTTTGCAGTTTCAGCATCTTCTTTACCTACGCCTTCCTTAACATTAGTAGGCGCACTCTCAACTAAATCTTTCGCTTCTTTTAAGCCTAGTGATGTTACTTCTCTCACGGCTTTAATAACGTTAATTTTGTTAGGTCCCACTTCATCGAGCTTAACAGCAAAATCTGTTTTATCTTCAGCAGCTTCAGCTCCGCCTGCACCCGCATCAGCGCCAGCTCCAGGAGCGGCTACTGCAACAGCTGCAGCGGCACTAACCCCAAAAGTTTCCTCTAATTCTTTCACAAGCTCCGATAGCTCAAGGACAGACATTCCTTTTATAGCTTCTAAAATTTCTTCTTTACTCATTTATCAACTCCTAAACCTTATATAACTTAAAACATTTTTAATCGTAATTGATCTTATTCAGTCTTTTCTTCAGTTGCTTCTGTAGCAGCTTCTTCTTCTGGTGCCGCTGCAGTAGCTGTAGCAGCAGCTTCTTCTTCTACTGGTGCCGCTGCAGTAGCTGTAGCAGCAGCTTCTTCTTCTACTGGTGCGTCTTCAGTTGCTTCTGTAGCAGCTTCTTCTTCTACTGGTGCCGCTGCAGTAGCTTCTACATGTCTCTGAATCACGTTAGCCAAACCATTAATAGGTGAATTTAAGACATATACTAAGCCCTGAATACCACCATTTAACTGACCAACAAGCTTAGTTAATAACTCCGTTTTACCAGGTAGTTGTGATAGTTGTTCTATTTCCTTTATATCAAGAGACCTATCTCCCATTAAAGCACCACGAATTGCCAGTTCTGAATCCGAGTCTTTAATGAAAGTTGTAAGTATCTTTACTGCATCAACCACCTCCCCATACCCTAAAACCAAACCCGTAGGACCAGAAATGATTTCCTTTAACAAGCTTTTATCAGCGGAGTCAGCCGCAATGTAAGCTAAAGTGTTCTTAACAATTACATATTCAACATCTTTTGCTCTCAACATTTTTCTAAGCTCATTTGTCTCAGTAACAGACATGCCGGAATAGTCAGTTGATACAGCTATTGTGCTGTCAGCTATGCGTTTTGTTAAACTTTCTACCAATTGCGCTTTTTGTGGTGTAGGCATATTTTTCTCCCAAAAAAAATCCCGACTTGCAAGTCGGGAGTTCCATCATAAACAATTATGGTGATAACTTACTTCAACTTGCCTCGGTAGGTAATATTATTCTGACGAATTTCGTCAGGACCGACTGTCTCAGGCCAATCTATTCAATTAATTATAAATCATTTCCTTTTATTTCGCTTATAGCTGCTGCATTAAGCGGGGTACTAGGCCCCATTGTACTAGTTAAGAAGGCGGAAAGTATAAACTCACCTTTTACGCCAGATGGCCTGGCGCGAACAATATTGTCAACAACAGAAGATATGTTTTCAACTAGTTGACCTGCATCAAAACTAGCCTTACCTACCACAACATGAATTATGGATGTTTTATCGAGTTTGAATTCCACACGCCCCTTCCTGGCATCATTAACTGCCCTCTCTATATCTTCCATAGCTACAACAGTACCTGTTTTGGGATTAGGCATTAATCCTTTTCTACCTAATACTTTGCCTAGTTTACTAACCTTACCCATCATATCAGCGGTTGCTATGGAAACATCAAAATCAGCCCAACCACCTTCAATCTTTTTTATTAATTCATCATCTCCAATATAATCCGCACCTGCAGATTGAGCTATTGATACACCTTCACCTTGTACAAAAACTGCAATTTTAACAGTCTTACCGTTTCCATTAGGGAGAGGTGCAACGCCTCTAACTTGTTGATCAGCGTGACGTGGGTCTGCGGACGTGCGTAGATGCAACTCAATTGACTCATCAAATTTACTAGTTGCGGTCGCTTTAACTTTTTCTACCGCCTCTTCAATTGTATATTCTGACTCACGGTCAATTAATGAAGTTGCAGAATTATATCTTTTACCATGCTTACCCAAGTTGAACTCCTCATCAAAATTATCTAGTTAGAAATTAAACGATTTCTATACCCATGCTTCTAGCAGTACCGGAAACGATTTTTATTGCGCCTTCTATATCTGCAGCATTTAGATCAGGCATTTTAATTTCAGCTATTTCACGGACTTTGTCTTTAGAAACTTTCCCTACTTTATCTCTATTTGGCTCGCTACTCCCCTTACTAATTCCGGCGGCTTTCTTTAATAAAGCTGTGGCTGGAGACGTTTTAGTAATGAAAGAAAATGATCTATCTTCGTAAACTGACAACTCTACAGGGATTATGTTTCCTTGCTGCGAACTGGTCCGTTCATTATATTCTTTTACAAAAGCCATTATATTTACCCCGTGTTGTCCCAACGCAGGGCCTATTGGAGGTGCAGGGCTTGCCTTACCAGCCTCTAACTCAAGCTTTAAAATTGTTAAAACTTTTTTTGCCACATTAATTCCTTAAATATGTTTTCTTTTTGATATTTTATACGGAGCGATTAACCTGTTTAGCTAGCGCAGTTATATATTATGCGCGTTCAACTTGTAAAAAGTCTAATTCGACAGGAGTTTCACGGCCAAAGAAGGACACCAAGACTTTTAGTTTTGCACGATCAGGAAACACTTCATCAACCGCACCTATAAAGTCAACAAACGGACCATCTTTAACTCGCACCACCTGACCTTTTTCGAAACCAACCCTAACCCTTGGCTCATTTGATTCCATCTGCTGAAGAATGTTATTAACTTCTTCTTCCTCAAGGGGCACTGGTTTAGGCCTTTTCTCTCCAGCGTCTTCAGCTGATACAAACCCTGTTACACCGGGAGTGTTTCTCACAACGTGCCAACTTTCATCATCCATTAACATCTTTACCATAATGTATCCCGGAAAAATCTTTTTTGACACAGGAACCCTACTACCATCTTTGATTTCAATTTCTTCCTCAGTAGGAATAATCACTTCAAAGATTTTATTTGAAACATCCATGGTCTCTATTCGAAGCTCAAGATTACGTTTTACTCGTTCTTCTTGACCTGAATAGGCATGGACTATATACCAACGATGGTTTGATTCTTCTTTTATTTTAGTAGCAGCAGACATGTTAATTAATTACCTATAAAAACCCCTACTAGACGTGAAAAACCAATGTCTACCAAGCCTAGAAAAATACCTATCACTGCAGATACAGCCACTACCATTATCGTAAGTCGAGTCGTTTCCTCACGTGTAGGCCACGTGACTCTCCTCAGCTCTGAGTAAATTTCGCCGAAAACGCGAAAACTAAACGCCTTTTTCGTTGCGTCAGTACTCACCTTCCGGGCTGCATTTTGTCCACGCGCCAAAAGCTTTACTACCTCACTTCCTTATGAAGTGTATGCACCCTACATCTCGGGCAATAGCGATTCAATTCTAAACGCTGAGGATCATTACGTTTGTTTTTAGACGTATGATACGTGCGTTCACGACAACGCTCACACCCGAGATTAACTAAACTTCTTGCATCGCCTTTTTTGGCCATGGATTAAATTACCTATTTGATTACTTTTGTTATGACTCCAGAGCCCACGGTTCTTCCACCTTCTCTAACCGCAAACCTTAGCTGATCTTCTAAAGCTACAGGAGTAATAAGTTTAATTTTCATCTCCACATTGTCACCAGGCATTACCATTTCTACACCAGAAGGTAATTCTATTTCACCAGTAACATCAGTGGTCCTTATATAAAATTGAGGCTTGTATCCTTGGAAAAACGGAGTGTGTCGTCCACCTTCTTCCTTACTTAAAACATAAACGTTTGCCTCTGCTTCAACGTGAGGTGTGATACTTCCAGGTTTAGCTAAAACCTGTCCTCTTTCAACATCTTCCCTATCAACACCTCTGACCAATAGCCCTACGGCATCTCCGGCCTCACCTTCGTCTAGTGTCTTATGAAACATCTCCACACCTGTAACGACAGTGGTAGTTGTTTCTTTTATACCAACAATCTCTACTTCATCACCAGTATTAACAATACCTTGCTCAATTCTGCCGGTAACGACTGTACCTCTGCCTTTAATACCAAAAACATCTTCTACCGGCATAAGGAATGGTTTATCTTTCGGCCTGTTAGGCACTGGTACATATGAGTCCACAGCATCCATTAATTCCCATATCTTTCCACCCCATTCTGAATCACGACCTAGCTGATCATCAGATGCCTCTAAAGCATTCAATGCACTGAGTCTAACAATCGGAATGTCATCTCCAGGGAACCCATATTCAGTTAAAAGTTCCCTTAATTCCATTTCTACCAGCTCCAACAGTTCTTCATCATCCATTGCATCAACTTTATTCAATGCAACGACAATTGCTGGAACTTCCACCTGCCTGGCAAGCAAGATATGCTCACGTGTCTGAGGCATAGGTCCGTCAGGAGCACTTACGACTAAAATAGCGCCATCCATCTGCGCAGCACCGGTAATCATATTCTTGATGTAGTCGGCGTGACCTGGGCAGTCAACGTGTGCATAGTGACGCTGCTCTGTTTCATATTCCACATGAGTAATAGCTATCGTCACACCACGTGCTTTTTCTTCAGGCGCATTGTCTATAGTGTCAAAAGCTCTAAAGTTAGCTTGACCCGAAGACGCAAGCGTCCGAGTGATTGCAGCGGTTAACGTAGTTTTTCCATGATCTACGTGTCCTATTGTTCCAACATTTATATGCGGTTTATCTCTTACAAATTTTTCCTTCGCCATTCAGATATTCTCCATTGTTGTTTACACCAGCCCACAAGCAGACTTGAACTGCTGACCTCGTTCTTACCAAGAACGTGCTCTGCCAACTGAGCTATGTGGGCTCGTGGGGTTTTGGTATCAATTTTAAAGTCCAGAGAGTGGAGGGAGTAGGATTCGAACCTACGTAGCCCTTCCGGGCGCCAGATTTACAGTCTGGTGGATTTAACCACTCTCCCATCCCTCCGCCACAACGCTTCATTTTAGCATAGGCATAATAGCCTTGCCATGTCCATTTATTAAAGTTAATTACAACTTAGTCGAAACATAAAGTATATTTTTGCCAAATATTTATAAATATTGGTGTGATTCTCGATAACTTCTACTTTAAGTGGTGATTTTCCACCTTGTAACGGAGCCCCGGAGAGGATTCGAACCCCCAACCTGCCGATTACAAGTCGGCTGCGCTACCAATTGCGCCACCAGGGCATAAAACTTTACTGGTACATATTCTACCAATTAATTAATTGTTTTTTGCGTGATAACGAGCTATCTCCATTACATCTTTTAATGGGATTTGCCTTTCCATAGCAATTTTACGACATACTTCATATTCAGGAGAAACGGTTACCAGTTCATTGTTTTTGTATTTTAATTTAACTGGAATATTCCCTATTTCAGTAGCCACAACTATGTTTTCTCGCTTACTAGCAAATCGTTTTACCATCTGAGAACGAATACCAAATGTCGTGGTCTCTCTATTAATGATACCTCTTAGTCGATCATCTAAATCTTGGGTGGACAGTACTGAGAGTAAAACCCCGTTACGATTCTTTTTCATGTTAATCGGAGTTGTCCATGCATCCAATGCACCGCTGGAAATCAGCCTATCCACCACATAAGAAAGGATTTCTGGGGTTGAATCATCGATATTAGTTTCAAGCAAAATAAGTGATTCAGATTGACTTTCTTGTTGACCAATCAACAATCCAAGGACATTCGGGTAAGATTCTGGGTTGCGACTGCCCAACCCATAACCCCATTTATCAACTGTCATATAAGGTTGGTCAAATTTAGCCAAAGAACTCAATAAAACCGCTCCAGTTGGTGTGACCATTTCACCTGTATCTATTCCCTGTTTTGGTGGAGGCTTCAAAGGAACATTAAATTTGGATAAAATTGACATAGTTACTGGCGCAGGGACAGTTGTAACTCCATGTTCAGTATTGACTGTTCCAGAGCCGGTTGGTAATGGAGACGAATAGACGGACTCCAAATTTAATTCGTACATTCCGGCAACGCAGGACGTAACATCAATCAGAGTATCCAGACTTCCTAATTCATGCAACACCAATTGATCTAAACCGATATTGTGAATTTCGGATTCAGCATCACCTATACACTGCAAAATATCTTGTGATTTCTTAACAATGTCATCGGCAAGATTAGATTTCTCAAGCTTGTATAAAAAATCTCTAATTTTGTAACGATGATCTTCTTGACCATTCATTTCGATCTTGATTTTGGTTCCGACAACTCCTTGCCTGTTATCTTTAACCGAATCAATTGAAATGTTATCTAATTTCAGGTCGGCAATCACTGAATTTAAAAATTCAGTTTTCAGGCCAGCATCAACCATAGATCCTAAAATCATGTCTCCGCTGACACCACCAAGACAATTAAAGTACGCTAATTTTGGTGACATGACATAAACTCTGGATTAATCCTTATTTGCAGAAAATCATGATTAACATATTCATAGTATCGTTATTGATGTATTTTAATCAGATAGTTTCTATGCAGAAGCAATTGGTAAAGGAGATTGCGCTGCGACTTGTAAATTACCACCTTCATCAGTTTCATCTACGTCAACTACTGCAGTATCACCAGGATTGAGTTCTCCGCTTAGTATGATGTCGGATAATTTATCTTCGACATGATCTTGAATAACTCTTCGCAAAGGACGAGCCCCAAATTGTGGATCAAATCCCTTATTGACAATCCATGATTTCGCTTCCTCAGTAACCTCTAAATTGATGCCACGCTGAACCAATTCAATGGATACGGACATCAGCATCAAATCTACAATTTGATTCATTTGCTCTATAGCTAGAGATCTAAAAACTAACATAGAATCAATACGATTCAAGAATTCAGGACGGAAAAACCTCTTTACCTCATCCATAACGTTCTGCTTCATTCTAGTGTATCGATGTTCTGACTCCTCGGCATCACCGACCGCCATAGAAAATCCGATGCCTTTATCCTGTCTAATAAGATCTGAACCAATATTACTCGTCATAACAATAATAGTATTCCTGAAATCCACCTTTCTACCCTTCGCATCTGTTAGATGACCATCATCAAATATTTGCAACAGAATATTAAAAACTTCAGGATGAGCTTTTTCAATTTCGTCCAATAGGATTACACTATATGACTTTCGCCTTACTGCTTCTGTTAACTGACCTCCATCATCATAGCCAACATACCCTGGAGGAGACCCCACTAATCTAGCGACGGCATGCCTTTCCATAAACTCTGACATATCAACCCTGACCACAGCATCTTCTGTGCCGAAAAGGAATTCAGCCAGTTTTTGAACTAAGTAAGTTTTACCGACACCAGTTGGACCTAAAAACATAAACGTACCAACTGGTCTCTTGGGATTTTTCATGCCTGCCCGAGCTCTACGAACTGCTTTAGAAACAGACGTCACAGCCTCATCTTGACCGAATACTTGTTCAGAAATAACCTCTTCCATATTTATCAAGCGTTCTGTTTCTGAAGAGGTCAATCTTGTAACAGGTATTCCAGTCCACATACTAACCACTTCTCCAATGTGGTCTGATAGCACAGCAGGAGAGTCATCGCCGCGCTCAGCTTCCCAATCTTCTTCCACCTTTGACAATGTTTCCGTGAGTTCATTCTCTTTTTCACGCAATTCAGCAGCTATTTCATACTTCCTGTCAGTTATCGCTTCATCTTTTTCTTTTTTTATTTGCTCTAAATCTAATCTAACTTGTTTGACAGCTGATGGAGGTGTATTAAATTCAATACGTACTCTTGATGCAGCTTCGTCAATTAGATCAATTGCTTTATCTGGTAAAAATCTATCCGCTATATACCGAGAGGCAAGTTGGGCCGCTGAATCTAACGCTTCGTCACTAATAACTAGCTGGTGGTGTTCTTCGTAGGCTGCTTTCACACCTTTTAATATTTCAACCGTTTCATCAACTGATGGCTGTTCCACCTTAACTGGTTGAAATCTGCGTTCTAATGCAGGGTCGCGTTCTATATATTTACGGTAATCATCTTGAGTCGTCGCACCAATACACTGAAGTTCGCCCCTGGCCAACGATGGTTTAAGAATATTTGCTGCGTCAACCGCTCCTTCAGCAGCGCCAGCACCGACCATTGTATGGACTTCATCAATAAAAAGGACACAATTCGATGCAGATTTAATCTCATCAATTACCTTCTTTAGTCTTTCTTCAAATTCACCTCGGTATTTTGTGCCAGCAACCAGAGAACCCATATCTAGCGTAACTAGTCTTTTCCCCTGCAATGTCACTGGAACATCGCCAATTGCTATCCGTTGGGCTAAAGCTTCGACTATGGCAGTTTTTCCAACCCCTGGCTCTCCTACCAAAACAGGGTTGTTTTTGGTTCGACGACTTAATATTTGAGTAACTCTCTGTATTTCTTGATCACGGCCAACAATTGGATCCAGCTTGCCCGAATTAGCCGCAGCAGTTAAGTCCACGCCTAACTGATCTAAAGTAGGTGTTTTGGTCGCAGATCGCGGAATTGATTGACCTGTCGAAGTAGAAACTCCCGCTTGTTCAGGATTCTGTGATAAAACCCGAATTGTTTCGGTTCGGATTTTATCTAAACTAGCCCCTAAACTCTCCAAAACCCCTGCAGCTACACCCTCACCCTCACGCATCAAACCAACTAACAGATGTTCTGTACCTATATAGTGATGATTCATTCGCCTAGCTTCGTCAACAGCCAGTTCAATAACTTTCTTAGATCTGGGAGTAAGTCCTATTTCACCCTGAGACGAAGTCTCTCCTCGACCGATAATGAACTCAATCGCAGATCGAACTTTATTTAACTCAATCCCTAAACCGGATAATACTTTTGCAGCAACTCCATTGGTCTCACGCGAAAGGCCAAGAAGTATGTGTTCAGTACCTATATAATTATGGTTAAATCGTTGTGCTTCTTCTTGAGCTAATGACAGAACCCTTCTAGCTCTTTCAGAAAATTTTTCGAATCTGCTAGCCATTTTTCAAACCCTCTTTTTAAATTAAGTAGGGACCCTTTAAACTTTCAAAGCGCGACGCTAAGTCGCGAACCAATCCTCGTGTTTATTCGTAATCTTCCTCAGCTCTTTTAAGGCTCAACCCTAAACGCCTTCTATCAGGTTCAATACGGAGAACTTTAACGCGAACTTTGTCGCCCTGTCTCACCACCTCTCGAGGATGTTGAACCATCCTGTCGGTAAGCTCAGACACATGAATCAAACCTTCTACTGATCCTTCAATTCTAGCAAAAGCTCCGAAATTAGTCAGTTTTGTGATAGTTGCATCCACAACATCATTAACAGAAAGCTGGTCAGATACATTCTCCCATGGCTCTGGAGTAAGTCTTTTCAAACTTAGAGCAATTTTTTTAGTTTCAGTATCAGCTCGGAGAACATATACGTCCAATTCTTGCCCAACTTGGACAATCTCGTCAGGGCGTTCAACTTGATTCCAGGAAAGCTCTGAAATATGCACTAAACCATCTGCTCCGCCGATATCAACAAACGCGCCAAAACTACTAATACCTGAAACTTTACCTTTAACTATTACTCCAGGCTCCAAGTCTTCAATCAATTTATCTTTTATCTCGTCTCTTTTAGCCCGCGTCGAATCTCTTTCAGAGAAAATTGCACGGTTACGGCTACGATTTACTTCTAAAACTCGAAGCTTTATCTTTTTTCCAATTTCATCATCATTTTCAAGAGATTCCTTGGGAGTTTCAGTTGTTTCAATTTGTTGGTCAGCGTCATCAGCCGGCCCTGATTCTGGTTTTGCAGACTCCACGCTATCCGTTTCTCCACCATCAGGTTTAAACCTATCCCTAGAAATAGTTGAAAGTTGAGATGCTGGAATAAATCCTTGGACACCTTCCACATCAACAATCGCTCCACCGCGATTGAAGCCAATAATGGTTCCAACTATGGTTCCATCAGATTCAGCTAACTTAGATAATTCCCGCCAACTTTGTTCACCTGTAGCTTTATCAATCGATAATATCGCAGGGCGCTCACCACTTTCGGTGCGCAAAACTACCGTTACAATATCATCGCCGACTTTAGGTGTGTTTCCTGTAATTTGAGACAAAGAGCTCATTTCGCGAGCTGGCACAAAACCTTCAGCCTTATGGCCAAAACTGACGAGAATACCATCTTTGTCTGAACTCATTACGACCCCTTCAACGATGTCACCACGCCTCACAGGATCCATAGATGAAAAAGATTCTAGCAATTCTCCCATATCTTGTATCTCTTCAGTTGTCTCATCTGAAGAGCTTTCGTTAATCGATTTTGAGTTTGTAGTGTCTGAATTTGAAAATGATGTCATTGGCGTACTTTAGCTTATACAGGATATGCAGGTTCATTATATAGACGCCAAACTGGAGTGTAAATGAGTGAAACCGTGTGATCGTAAAGTTTTATATGAGTTTATGGCAGCTTTGTTGAATAAAAAAACCCCTGGCAATGACATATTTTCCCACACCCTTGCGAGTGCAGTATCGTAAGCGCTGAAGCGTTTCACTTCCGTGTTCGGGATGGGAACGGGTGGTTCAACCTCGCCAAAATCACCAAGGGATTTTTTATTAAAATAAGTCCCAAACATTTCATCAAAAAAGATTATAAATACTTGAGACGATATAAGAATTTTAAATCGTAAGAGTTTAACCAGTCAATAGACAGCGTTATACAATTCTAACTATTTAATACCAATTGACCCTCAACGGTACGAAATGCTACTATCACCTAAGGTATCTATTGAGAACGCATTAAAAGCAATATCTATCAATATAATCTCGAGGTAAGATTTTGACCACTGAAACACCGGGTATAGAAGTGACAGACTCCGCAGCAGAAAAATTGCGCGAGGTTCTAGACGAGCAAAATAAATCTGCTGGAATGTTAAGAATAATGGTTATGCCGAGTTCAGGATCCGGAGGGTGTGGCAGCGGCGGAGGTGGATTCCAGTACGTTTTGGGTGTTGAGGATTCTGCAGAAGAAGACGATATAGTAATAAAAACCTCCAAAGTCGATATTTTGATCGACCCGCAAAGTGCTCCTTTAGTCGACGGCTCAAGCATAGATTATGTTGATGGGCTTATGCGCAGTGGGTTTGTAATCAGCAATCCAAATGCGCCTGCTTCAGGTGGATGTGCTTGTGGAGGTGGTGGATGCGGATGCGGCGGCGGATCAAAGCCTCCTGTTGATCCTGCAAGTGTAGATAGCTCAACTGGATCTGGAGGGTGTGGCAACGGTGGTGGTGGATGTGGTTGCGGTGCTAACTAATTTCAAACCTTTAAATTTATCAAGTTATATTTAATTCCAAATATAGGTCTTTCAAACCTATACTGAAAATCCATGATCTTCTATTGCAAACAATGCAAATTCTGTGATGAATGTAATTTAATAATGGTTTAGACAAAAAATATTAATATGACTAATATAGCAATACTCGGCATAGATATAATTGGACTCTGTATAGCGCTGTCCTTAAAGAAAAATCATGGGAGTGATTTCTATATAACTGCTGCCGGTGCAGAACCTGAAGATTTAAAATTTGCCAAAAGTATTGGTGCAGCTGATAAAACCGAAACCAGTGCACGGAAATGCATCACAGATGCTGAAATCATTATTATGGATGCACCATTACATTACACTAAAGATCTTTTAGAAAATCTGTCCTCACATTTCAATCCTGGAGCCACAATAACGGATACCGGACCACTAAAACAACCGGTAATAAAATGGGCTCGAGAACTCTTACCTTCTTCGATCAACTTCGTAGCTAGTAGACCAGTGCCAAAAGAAATTTTGTGGAGCCTAGAAGACGTTAGTCCAGATGCCATATCGCAGTCACCGTACTGTATAGTAACTGATAAAACCACTTCTTCTGCAGGAATCCAAACAATCACATGGCTCGCTAAACAATGTGGATCTCAGCCGTATTTCTTAGACTCTGCTGAGCACGACAGTTATAGTTCAGCAATGGCGTTGTTACCTAATGTGATTTCATCGGCATTAATTATGACCGCATCAAAAAGCAGATCCTGGCCTGAAATGTCTAAACTTTCAACACCTGAATTCAAGGCAATGACTCAACTTGCAGATAAAGATCCAGAAGAGAACAGCTTAGCAGCCGACTTAAATTCCAAGGATACAGTCCATTGGATAGATGAAATGATTGCATCATTATATGAATTTAGAAAACAGTTTCTTGACGATAAAGAAAAGCTCTTCGAGTCATTTATATCAGCGTGGGAGCAAAGAGCAAAGTGGGAAGCAGGCACCTTACATCCTGATGATAGCCAGACGGCAACCATGCCTAACGCTAAAGAAACAATGGCTGAAATGATGATAGGAACTTACATGATGGATAGATATCGTAAAATGACAGACAAGTCACGAAAGAATTGGAAGTACTTTAGAAAAAGTTAATCTTGATTAAATCTGTAAGCAAAGCCGAGAAAATAAAAGGCATAATCTCACTACCTGGAGATAAGTCTATATCCCATAGAGCCATGTTGTTAAATGCAATGAGCAACGGATCTGCCCTGATATCTAACTTTTGTCATGGAGATGACAGAAGTGCAATGATCAATTGTTTGAACGGTCTGGGCGTCAATATTGAAAAGATTCAATCAAATGACTCTGAATATCCAAATGACACTTTTCTAGTTGAAGGTAACAGTAACGGGGATTTTTCAATTCCTACAAGGGTACTTGATGCAGGAAACAGCGGAACCACTTTTCGCCTAGTATCCGGTTTATTAGCAACCCAAAATTTTGAATCTACGATTTCAGGTGATAATTCACTGCGTAATAGACCAATGGGTCGAATAATCCAGCCACTCACAAAGATGGGTGCCCTGATAACTGGAATGAAGGACAATTCATTTGCGCCGCTGAAAATACGAGGCGGTAATTTATCAGGTATCGAGTATACGATGCCCGTTGCTTCTGCACAGGTAAAATCATGCATAATGATTGCTGGAACAAAAGCATCAGGATCCACCACCATAATCCAGCCAAAAGTCTCTAGAGATCACACAGAGAGAATGCTGAAAGCTATGGGTGCCAAAATCAGTATCAACAATCTCACAGTTGAGGTTAAACGTTCAAATTTATCCGCACTAGATGTTACCGTTCCAGGAGACATTAGCGGAGCGGCTTTTTGGATGGTTTTAGCATCATGTCATCCAAACGCATCAATAACTCTAAAGAGGGTTGGCTTGAATCCTTCTCGTACTGGAATAATAGAGGTATTAAAGATGATGGGTGCAAACATAAAATTGTCTAACGTTGTTGAAGAAGCTGGAGAACCGTGTGGTGATATCGAAATACAATCCAGTGAGCTAACAGGTGTCGATATTGAGGGAGAAATAATACCTAAAGTGATTGATGAAATTCCTATTTTAGCTTTAGCAGCATGCTTTGCTAAAGGTCAAACAATTATAAAAGATGCCGAGGAATTAAGAATAAAAGAATCCGATAGAATCAGTGCAACTGTGAACGGTCTTTCAAAATTAGGGGCAACTCTTACGGAAAAAAATGATGGAATGGTGATAAGCGGCAACGCAAAACTGATTGGAGCGCCCGTGGACACATTTAATGACCATAGAATAGCTATGACCATGGGGATTGCCGGCGTGCTCGCAGATGGAACAACTGAAATAAATAGATCTGAGGCAAACATGATTTCATATCCTTCTTTCTGGGAACAGTTATCAATTGTTACAGGAGAATTAGAAGTTTCAGCACACTAAATCTAATGATGATAATGAGAATTGAATCCAATAAGTTAGGCAGGTCAAATCCTTGAATCCATTAATCATATTAATATCAGGCCCTTCAGGAGTAGGTAAGGATTCCGTCATAAATAAACTCAGAGAGAATTGTGATTCTATTAGCATCGTTGTTACTGTAACTACTCGAATGATCAGGGAAGGAGAAATTAATGGCAAGGATTACATTTTTGTAGACCAGAAAACTTTTAATGAAATGAAGATCAATAATGCATTTCTAGAATATGCAAATGTCTACGGCAACGAATATGGGGTGCCGAAGGATGCAGTTAAACTTGCCTTATCTAATGGACAAGATGCTTTAATAAAAGCTGATATACAAGGAGCCAGAACTATTATGGAACTTGAGCCCTCCGTTCTTTCCATATTTATAATGCCTGGATCAACGTCTGATCTAGAAAAACGACTAAAGAAAAGAATGACCGAGTCAACAGATGCCCTGAAAATACGATTAAACACTGCTAAAAAAGAAATCGATCAATCCAGCAACTTCGAGTTCATTGTTTACAATAAAGAAAATCATATTGATGAAACACTGAAGGAAGTTAAGAAGATTATTCATGAAGCAAAAAACTCCAGGGATAAACGAGTTTTCAACATTACAGATGACATGACGTTTTGAGTACAAATATTAAACCAATCCATTATGACTTAACCCTCAAACCCGACATTGCTAAATCAGCATTTTCAGGTGAAGTTGAGATTCGATTAAACTTTCTCCAAAAATCAAAATCGATCGTACTAGACGCTGCTGAGATAAATATACTAACTGCATCTATAGAACAAAATAATAGGGATTTTACTTTAAGGCACACATTAGACAATGATAACGAAACCATCACTTTTTTTTGTGACCAGAACATTGCAAAAGGAGAAGCTGTACTAAAAATCAGATTCTCTGGAATACTCAACGATAGGCTACGAGGTTTCTATATTAGTAAGTACATAGATACGAACGGAATTGAAAGCAAGTTAGCTTCCACACAATTCGAACCGACCGACGCCCGTAGAGCTTTCCCTTGTTTTGATGAACCGAGTCATAAAGCAACGTTTTCTGTTTCAGTGACGATTGATGAGGATCACAGAGCGATCTCAAATATGCCTGAACAAAAAGAGGAAAAGAACAATGACGGCACAAAGACTGTAACATTTGAAAAAACTCCAATTATGTCAACTTATGTTTTGGCAGTAGTTGTAGGGCGCATCAATTGCATAGAAAAAACATCGGAAACAGGCACACTGGTCAGGATCTGGTCAACCGAAGGGTTGGAGAATAAAGGCGAATACGCATTAAATGTTGCAATAGAAATTTTGGACTATCTAGAAAATTATTTTGGCATAAAATATCCTTTACCAAAACTGGATCATGTGGCAATACCAGATTTCGCAGCAGGAGCAATGGAAAATTGGGGGTGTATTACATATCGTGAACCAGCACTGCTATTCGACTCATCAAACAGCTCTTCGTCTACCCGGCAACTGGTAGCAGAGATAATAGCTCATGAAATGGCGCACATGTGGTTTGGAGACCTGGTTACCATGCGTTGGTGGAACGACTTATGGCTGAATGAGAGTTTCGCCTCTTGGATGGGAGATAAAGCGATCAATTCAATTTATCCGGAATGGCACAAGTGGACCCAATTTTTAGCTGCAGATACAGGCCATGCTCTTCGGTTAGATGGTTTATTGAATTCACATCCTATTGAACAAGAAGTCCAAAACCCCAATGAAATAGGTCAATTATTTGATGCAATCAGCTATAGCAAAGGTGCATCGATAATAAGAATGTTAGAAAATTTCCTCGGCGAAAACATATTTAGACAAGGAATTAATACCTATCTAAATAAATTCCAATATGACAATGCCTCGACAAACGATCTATGGGAATCACTACAAGCTGAATCAGGGAAACCAGTAAAAGAGATTATGGAGACTTGGATCAAAACCACAGGTTATCCATATATTGTCGTGGACATTGACAGAGGAGAGGATATAAATGAAATTTCAGTTAGTCAGCGACGCTTCACATATACCCAAAATACTGGTGATAAAAATCATAAGGACACATGGCCTATTCCGATTAACACCATAGACAGTAACGATAACTCAAGTATGTGCTTGCTGACACAGGAATCTCAAAAGTTTCCGATTCCTAAGATTAACAAGGAGGATTGGTTAAAATTAAACGTCGATCAAACAGGATTTTACAGAGTCCAATACCCACAATATGATTTGCAACTATTGAATAACGCTGTCAAACAAAAACTGTTAGATGCACCAGACAGACTAGGTTTAATAAGTGATAGTTTTGCTATGGTTCAGGCGATGTTGGCTCCCGCCAGTAACTTCCTTACACAATCCAGTTCATACAAAACTGAAACAAGTCAACCAGTATGGTCTGAACTTCTCTACGGTCTGCGTTACATACAGAACCTTATTTATAAGCAAGACTACTATAATATTTTCACACAATACTGTAGAAACCTATTAATGGAAATAAGGAATGAAATTGGTTGGGAGCCAGGCATCAATGATGATCACTTAACCTCTTTATTGCGCGCCCAAATATTGTTGTCATCAGGCCAATTCGAAGACACAGAAGTTTTAGAAACATCTAAAACTAAACTACTTGATTCTTTATCTACAGGAAATCAAATACACGCGGATCTTCGTAGGTCAATATACGTGCTAGCAGCTAAACAAGGAGATCAGAAATTATATGATGTTCTCTGGGACTTACATTCAAAAAGTAATCTACAGGAAGAAAAAGTTAGATTACTAAGTGCCCTAACCCAATTTCAGGATTCTAATCTTCTGGCAAAAACACTTAATAGAGCTCTATCTGACAAAGTGAGAACTCACGAGACTATCAGCGTTATAGTACAGTCATGTGGAAATCCATATGGACGCAAATTAACATGGGAATTTATGAAAGAAAACTGGCAAGAACTAGATAGGAGATATGGTGAGGGCGGCTTTGGTCTTATGTATATGATTCAAGCTTTATCAGGTTTCGCAAATTATGAAGCGTTAAAAGACGTGGATCAGTTTTTTAAAATTAATCCAGTCCCTGCTGCGGAACTTTCACTATCACAAACAAAAGAAACGATCAAAAATAATATTGACTGGATCAAATATAATGACTCAGATCTATCTGATTGGGCAAATGGAATAAAGATGAAATGAAAATTGTAATAGCCCCACAAGCCTTTAAAGGAAGCATATCAGCAATGAACGCTGCTAAGGCAATTAATGAAGGTGTCAAATCTGTTTTGCCAGATGCCACAACTATATTGATTCCTATTGCGGATGGAGGTGATGGAACTTTAGAAACTCTTATAGAGGTGATGGGCGGCGACGCTATAACAGAAAAGGTTACAGGACCTTTAGGATCAAAAGTGGAAGCGGATTGGGGAGCGCTGTCTGACGAAAAGACAGCAATAATTGAAATGGCTAGCACATCAGGTCTAACACTACTTAAACCTAATGAACTAGACCCTTACAAAGCAACAACATATGGATTGGGAGAAATAATTTTGAAAGCCCTTGATAAAGGGTATAGAGAATTTATAGTGGGCATCGGTGGCAGCGCCACAAATGATGCGGGCGCAGGATTGGCTCAAGCTTTAGGAATAAAATTATTGAATTCAAACGGAAAAGAAATTGAACGAGGCGGTTTTAATCTTAAACACTTAGATACTATAGACATGTCGGAGCTAGACCCAAGAGTTAGTGAAAGTAAATTCAATGTGGCATGCGATGTAGACAACCCTATGTGCGGTCCGGAAGGAGCGTCGGCAGTTTACGGCCCACAGAAAGGTGCCACTAAAGAAATGATTACTGTACTCGATAGTGCGCTTCAACACTTTTCTCACGTTGTTCACAGAGATCTTAATAAAGAAATAAAACATATGCCTGGAGCTGGTGCCGCTGGCGGACTCGGTGGCGGTATGACCGCCTTTTTAAATGCCTCACTTAAAAAGGGTATTGATATAGTGTTAGAAACTTTGGATTTTGAAAAACAACTAGAAGGTGCTGATTTGGTAATCACTGGTGAAGGTCAAATGGACTTCCAAACCGTATTTTCGAAAGCTCCAATTGGCGCGGCACAATTAAGTAAATCTAAAAACATCCCAGTATTGAGCCTGTCTGGTTCTCTAGGAAAGGATTATGGGTTAGTTCATGATCATGGGATTGACGCTGCATTCTCTATTCTTAATAGACCAATGACGTTAGAAGAGGCATCCGCTAATTCTAATGAATTAATAACAAAGGCCACTGAGGAAATTATACGAGCCATTGTAGTCGGGACTAAACTGTAGGGCAGCAAAAGCTACTCCAAGTCTAACATAAAAATCAGAAAGCCCACCCATGTACTACAAATCCAAAAACCCAACAAATCAAGAAACTGGGTCCTGTGGCAAATAAACCAGTTTCGGTCAATGGGTTGGCTACACTATGAGACCTCAGTAAAAGCAGATAACATATCAAAGCTGCAAGCATTATCCACATAGAAGCCAAATTAGCTCCTAAACCCAATCCCACAACGAATCCAATGACACTCCAAGTTACCGGGCTATCAATAGCAGTTAATAGCATATGTTTAGCTGACATTTTTATCATAATTCCTTTATTTAATCAGACTTGAATTCCGGCAAAACTTCTGTGCCGAACAATTTTATAGAGTTGATTACTTCTTCATGGGGAATCGTATCTAACTGCATAAGCATTAAAATCTGATCCTCTCCTGCATTTTGGTGCATCCTTACGCCTTCTTTGCATGAGTCTGGATCTCCGGCAATAATTACACCTCGATCTGATAATGTATCTCTATCAAAACCATCTATTCCTGATGGGTTGACTGATGTTTCCCTAGCTTCCCTAGATTTAGGAACGCTACCTTCCTCTTCTTTGAGAACCCAACTGAATTGGTTTTTCAAATGATCCGGAACTCCCCCCCAAGCCTTGATAAGCTGCTTATACACCTCTCCTTCTCCTTTGGTATAAGGTCGATCTGGACCAAAAAAACTTTTTAAGGCATTTACTGCAGTATCTTTAGCAACTCTATCATCTTCCCCACAATGCGATATAGCCAGATGAGCCCATTGGTCATTAACAACATCTCCTACGGGATTAGCGTTTTTAATGTTTTCTTTGTATTCCTTTATATATGGCGCCATTTCAGATGGTGCTCCAGTGGATAATGATAAAACCCCTAAACCTTTATCCGCCGCGATACGATAAGTTTCGGGTTGCATACCAGCCAACCACATCGGAGGATGGGGGTTTTGAAAAGGCTTAGGAATTACATTCCTGGCAGGTATGTTCCAATGTACACCTTCCCAACTGAACTCTTCTTTTCTCCACATTTTTGGAATCATTTTTATTGCTTCTTCCCACATAGATCTACTTGATCTTGGATCGACATTCAAGCCCACTTGCTCATATGCCCCTCCTCTACCAGTTCCAAAATCCACCCGACCATTTGATAACTGATCCACCATAGCTATTTTTTCAGCAACTCTTACAGGATGATGCTGAGGTAAAATTACAACCCCGAAACCCAGTCGAATGTTTTTAGTTAAACGACTAGCTGCTCCGTAAAGTATATCGGGGCTTGATGATATGGAAAATGTATCCAAAAAATGATGCTCTACAAGCCATATATAATCATATCCAAGTTCATCAGCTAACACCCATTGTTCGATCGTACTTTCAATCAAAGCTTTTTCATCAACCGCTCCATCAACTAGAGGGCTTTGTGTCTCATACATGAGGCCAAATTTCATTTAAAAGTCCTTAAAAAATATATACAAAAGTTTAGAAACATAGACTTTACAGGTCAAATAGTACATGATATTAAAACATGTATTGATTGACTAAAGTCAATTGATTTAATCTTAAAACAACCTAACTAAAGAATACTATGCGATTAAATAATAAAGTTATATTAATTACAGGGGCAGCTACCGGATTATCTGATGAAATTCAGGGAATCGGAGGTGCGGCGGCTTGGAAATGTGCGCAGGAAGGAGCCAAAGTTATCATTGGTGACATCAGTGATGAAATGGGGAAAGAAACTGCGAATCAAATAAACGAAATGGGTGGGTATGCACGCTACGTGCACTTAGATGTTACAAATGAAAATAAATGGATCGAAACATATGAATCCATAGACTCAATAGAAGGGAAACTTAATGTTTTGGTGAATAACGCAGGTACAGGGATACCTAATTACGATTCATCGTCCACCGGTGCCCGTAGCCCTGAAGAAGCACTTATGGTTGAATACACGACAATTGAAGGCTTGGATTCACAACTTAAGGTGCATGCACAAGGGGTTTTACTAGGGATGAAGCACGCTATTCCCCTGTTAAGAAAACAACAAGGCGGATCTATAATAAACGTTTCATCAATACATGGCATAGTTGGAACACATACTGTAACTGCCTACCAAGCTGCTAAAGGAGCAGTACGACAACTAACTAAAGCTGCTGCTGTGCAGTATTCAAAAGAAAATATAAGGGTTAATTCAGTTCATCCAGGCTTTACTAAAACACCACTTACTACAGAATTATTTACTAACCCGGAACTTCACTCAGACAGGATATCTCAAATACCATTAGGAAGGTTTGCTGATTCAGAAGAGATAGCTATGGGAATCGTATTTCTGGCATCAGATGAATCTTCATATGTAACAGGTTCGGAATTAATCATCGATGGCGGCGTTATAGCACAATAAATAACTATGGTGCCGGCGGGAGTGCGAGGGAGTCGAACCCACCGTTCCAGCCGAAGGGCCGGAGCCAACGATTTTGAAGATCGAGGAGTCCACCAGGACCCATTCACTCCCAAAAAAAGATCGAGCCATTTAGCCCGACATGCCACAGAATTTAGAACTTAATAAAAGAGATTTAAAACAGTCTACGAGCCATTAATGCTGTTCAAAACACTCTCAAGTCTATCTTTTATAGCTTTCTTTGGTAGTGCCCCTACCAACTGATCAACTGGAGCTCCACCGTTAAAAATGAGAAGTGTTGGAATGCCTCTTACGCCATACTTCTGTGCCATTTCAGGATTTTCATCAACGTCAACTTTGGTAAATTTAACCTGATCTTTATATTCATCAGAAAGTTCTTCAACTATTGGCGCAACCATTTTACATGGACCACACCATTCAGCCCAAAAGTCTACCAAAACAGGTTGCTGTGCTGAGATGACTTCTGACTCAAACGTTGTGTCGCTTACGTTGATAGTGGGCATTAAATTCCTCGTTTCATTTGTATTTTCACTGTCTGTAACTAGAGTAAATCATTTTTTAAAAATAATATACTTAAAATCGTCCTATAATTTCATCCGCTGCTCGCCACCATATCGTAGTTAGATCTAACCCTGTTGGGACCTCAAAGAAGATCCAGCCGGAGGCTTGGTAGCCAATTTCAACTTCAAATTCTCCCCATAGGACAGGGGAAAACTTTTCAATGCCTTCAGCACTGTCATAACTAGTTGCATTTTCAGTTGGAGATAAAGCAGGAATCCTTATACCTTTTTCACCATTTCCAATAAAAACTGAGTCAGTATCTATTCTAAGTTTCAGAATATTAATCTGCTGATTGACAATCGTAAATTTAATTGCTGCGATCCTGGTACTTGGATCATCTACTTCAATAAGAGCAGTACTAGCTCCTGAACTAAATAAAAGCCTTTTAACCAAAACAGGCTGTTCGTACACTATCTGCAAGTTTCTACCCTTTTTGGCAAAAACTTTGGCATCATTATTATCACAGCCAATCATGACTAACATTAAAACCATTGTGAACAGAAAAATAAATCGTGACAACTTAATGAACTCCTGCAGTGTAAGACATTTCTCTCAATTTTTTCACAAGATCAGACAAAACATCTAACGTTTTTTGTACTTCTTGTTCGGTATTATGTAATCCTAGAGTAAGTCTTAAGCTTCCTCTAGCTTCCTGTGCATTAAGACCAATTGCAAGTAAAACGTGTGAGGGTTCAAGCGACGCAGATGAACAAGCGCTTCCACTCGATCCCAATATTCCTGCAAAATCCAAACCCAATAAAATTGGTTCTCCATCTACGCCTTCAAAGGAAACGTTAACGTTGTTAGCAACTCGTTCAATTGAGTGACCATTCAATTTTGTTCCAGGAACATCTTTAAGTAATCCTTTAATTAATTTATCCCTCAAATTAGAGCAATGCCTGACAGCCTGTTCTCTACGCTCTTCCGCTAATTCTATAGCGCTTCCTAATCCAACAATGCCAGGAACATTTAGCGTACCTGATCGCCTCTCTCGTTCCTGTCCACCACCTGCTAATTGAGGTTCAAATGGTGTTCCTCTTTTTATATAAAGACATCCAACACCTTTGGGTCCATAAAACTTGTGAGCAGAAAGACTAAGCAGATCCACTCCTAACCGTTGTACATCTAAATCCAAATATCCGACCGCCTGCACAGCATCAGTATGAAAAAGTATAGTCGTATTATACAAACTCGCTTTTCTCTTAATTAACTTCGATATATCAGAAATTTGCTGTATGGTTCCAATCTCATTATTTACCATTATTATACTAACCAGAATGGTTTCAGAAGTTAAAGCATTTTCAATATCTGTAATCGATACTCTGCCAAATTCATCTACTGGTAAATAAGTAACGTTAAACCCCATCTGTTCAAGCTGCTGACAGGAATGCAACACAGCATGATGTTCTATAGAAGTTGTTATGACATGGTTGCCTACGTTTTTTAAAGCAATTGCAGTGCCTTTGACAGCTGCATTATCTGATTCAGTACCTCCGCTAGTAAAAACGATCTCAGTCGGCTTGCAATTCAACACATCGGAGACTTGATCACGTGCAACATCAACTGCCTCTCGTGCCAGCTGAGCTAAGGTATATATACTTGAAGGATTACCATAGTTATCTGAGAAATGTGGCTTCATCACTTCGAATACCTGAGACTCTAACGGAGTCGTGGCGGCATGATCTAAATAAATGGGCTTGATATCTGGCATATTCATAAATTTACCTAAACGATTCTAGCATGTGCTAATTATCAATTAACTATATTTTTAAATCATAAATTAACTTAGCTAATCAATTTATTTCGAAATCAAACCTAAGGAACACTGATTTTATATTGTTGGTGAGATCGGCTTGTTATAATATTCACTTAATTCATAACCTATTGTTTTGTTTTGTGCTTATTACAGCTCACTCGCTCTCTATGTTTATAATTCCATCAAATACTTGATTTAATAAAACTATGATTGAACTTGATTCTATAACTAAATATTACGGTAATTATCCAGCTGTTACGGATATCAGTTTCCGTGTTGAGAAAGGCGAAATATTGGGCTTTCTCGGACCAAATGGTGCTGGCAAGTCGACTACCATGAAAATTATAACTGGCTTTGTACCTCCAACTGAGGGAACATGCTCAGTGGCTGGTAACGACATATTAACAAACTCTTTAGACGCTCGAAGGCATATTGGATACCTGCCCGAAACGGTGCCTTTATATACCGATATGACTGTATCAGACTATCTAGAGTTTATGGGTAGAATTCGAGAGCTGAAGGGAGAATACCTGCACAAAAGAGTCGATGCAGTTGTTCAGATATGTAGATTAGAGGAATACTTCGACACATTTATATCAAAACTGTCAAAAGGTTTTAGGCAGCGAGTAGGTATTGCACAATCAATCATTCATGAGCCTGATGTACTTATATTAGATGAGCCAACTATTGGAATAGACCCTATCCAGGTAGTTGAAACACGTGAATTAATTAAAAACTTGGGCGGTGAACACACATTGATCGTGTCCACTCATATTTTGCCCGAAGTCAGCATGATTTGTGAAAGAGTAATCATAATCCACGAAGGTCAGATAGTGGCTGTGGACAAACCAGAAAACCTTGCTACGCGACTTCGGGGAACAGAAAGAGTTGAGATTGACGTTAAAGGTCCGACTCGAGAAATTGTATCAGCGCTAGAGAAAGTATCTGGTGTCGAATCTGTGAATAGAAAAACTTCGCTTTCTGATAAAGGGTATAGCAGTTTTGAAATTGAGGCAGAAAGAGGCTTAGAGATTAGATCTGAACTAGCCATATCGATCGTCAAAAATAAATGGGATTTATTAAGGTTGGAGGCAGTGGGAATGTCTTTAGAAGAAATATTCCTCCGATTAACAACCAGTGAAGATGCAATGCAGAACGAGCAAAAAGTTGGCATTGGAGATGCTTCTAGTAATGAATAATACACTGACAATTGCTTGGAAGGAATTGAAGATATATTTTCAGACGCCAACGGCTTATGTGGTAGCTGCAATGTTTGTTGTATTCGCTGGAATCACTTTTATATTGAATGTTATCGGCACAAACCCTGAGGCAACTGTGAGATCTTTTGTTGTCCCTTCAAGTATTTTCTACATCTTGTTAGCGCCTTTGTTAACCATGAGGCTTTTAGCAGAAGAACAAAAGTTAGGAACTTTAGAATTGTTACTTACATCGCCAGTTAGAGACTGGGAGGTAGTATTAGGAAAATACATCGCGAGTCTAGTTATATTGATCGCCACTCTGGCTGCCACTTTGTACTACGTGGTAATGATTTATGCTTTTGGAGAGCCTGACAGCGGGCCTGTAATGAGTGCCTACCTAGGAATGATATTGTATGGCGCAGCTGCCCTAGCTATTGGCATGTTAGCCTCTTCATTAACCAGCAATCAAATTGTTTCAGCTGTTTTAGGCATGGGAACATTATTGATACTTACTTTTATTGATACGCTAGGAAGTAGATTGGGTGGGGTAACCGGTGACATCGTACTAGAAATATCTATGAGAACACACTTTGGAGATTTTGCTCGAGGCATCGTCGACACTAGCCATGTTGTCTATTACCTGAGCATTATAGCTGTCTTTTTATTCCTAGCAGTCAGATCTGTTGAAACGAGGAGGTGGCGATAAAATGGCTGATGACAAAGAGCTTGTACCCTCTGAGGAAACACTTCTAGAAGCATTCCAATCACAGTTGAAATCACCTCCGTTCTGGAGCTCTATCTGTGGAATAGTTGGCTTTATTGCTGCTGTAGCAGGAGGCATCTTATTCCTTTCCATTGAGGATATTCAAAGTTTCTCTCTGACAGTACTAATTATTGGACTACTTCTTCTATTCGTCGCACTAGTATTGTCTCCAAGAGGCATTGCAATGTTTCTGGTTGGACGGCAAGCACGATTTGGCACCAATGTTTTGATAATGACAGTAGCCTTTTTCGTCATAATTTCTTTAATTAACTTTTTGTTTTTCCAAAATTTCCAGCGTTTCGACGTGACATACACCAGGTTTTTTAGCCTCGCTCCTCAAACTGTACAAATTTTAGAAAACCTCGATGTCGAGATCAGAGCTAACGCATTTCTAGTTGATGGCGACGGTAGAAGACAACAAGTTGAAGATATTCTTAATGAATTTTCGCGAAATAGTTCAAACTTTTCGTACAGATTTGTTGATCCTGAATTAAACCGTTCAGTTGCATTAACTTATAATGTTACTCAATTTCCAGCAATTGTTATTGAAAACATGGAAGTTGGGACTTTCCAAGCTGCTTTCCCTGCATCTGAACAGCAACTTTTGACTGCTGTACTCGTAGTTACAGGCGTTGAAACAAAGAAGATTTATATTTTAACTGGACACAAGGAGCGCGCATCTACGCGTGACCTAGCAACAGGTCTCATTGAGCCTGTTGGTTTTGATCTGGCACTTGAAGGACTTCTAAGAGACAACTATTCAGTTCAGGCTCTTAATCTAATGCAGATTCGCGAGGTTCCTGACGACGCAGCTGCTCTTGTCATTGCTGGGCCTACACAGGAATTAGACCCAGAGGAATATAAAGCACTAGATAACTATCTTAGTGCTGGTGGTCGATTAATCGTTCTCTTGGATCCCAACAGTCCACAATCATTCAGGGACCTTATTGCAGAATGGGGAATAAAAACTTATTCCGATACTCTGGCTGATGCAGGAAGTTCTGTAGCAGGATATGTATTAACTCCTTTAATGCAGCGAGCAAATGGTCAATTTATTAGTACGGATCTAAGTGGAATAGGTATAACGTCCCAGATTGATGTTGTTTTCTTCCCAGGAGCAACAGCAATTGAGTCAACAGTACTAGCAGAAGACATTCCTCCTCAGACAAGGTTTGTGCCTCTAGCAATGACAACACAAGCCAGCTGGCTTGAAACCAATGTTGATAATCCTAGACCAGATCCTGAATTAGACCTTCCTGGACCTTTCCCCGTAAGTTCTGCGTTAGAAGCATGCGCCAAAATAGATGCGATTCCGATACGATGTCAAAACAATATGCCATTAACAAAAATTGTCGCTTTTGGCGACTCTGATTTTGTTTCGAATGAATTTTACACAAGCAGGGATAATTCTGACTTCTTTTTGAACTCAGTAAATTTCTTGACTGACGATTATGACCTTATATCAATCAGACCAAAGGTATTCCCAGTGAGAGAATTAGTATTGACAGCAAATCAGCGCGACTTTATCCAATGGTCCAGCTGGTTCCTACCGCCAACACTATTATTAGTCATCGCTGCATTAATCTGGTGGCGTAGAAGATAACAGGAACCATTCGTAAATGAATTTATGGGCAACATTAATACTTATTGCAGTGGGTGTGGTAGTCGGAGTAGTAGTTTGGGTAAACCCCTTTAAGTCTGAAGAACTAGAACAAGAAAAAGCTCCTTGGTTTTATCAGGTCACTGAATCTGATATAGACATCATCGAGGTGCAAGTTTTAAACGATACTGTCAAATTTGTAAGGGACGAAGAACGACGGTGGCAATTTGAAGGACTAACTGGTGTCACTCCTCGTCGGGAAAGATGGGGTGGCATGGTATTGATTCTAACTGGGCCAAGAACACGCCGGTTACTTAAAGAGACTGTGGACAATCCCGTGCAATATGGGTTATCCAACCCAAAAACCGAAGTTAGGATTAAACTTGTAGATGGTCGCGATATAAAAGTTTCTCTAGGCAATGTAACTACCGATGGGAAACACCACTACGGACAAGTGGAGGGATTTGATCAATTATTCTTGATTACATCGACTTGGGGAGAGGTTTTGCAAAAACTCGCTACAGACCCTCCTCTTCCAAAATGGTTTGTTGCGAGAAACTCAGACGATTTATATGAGCTGAGCATAATAAAAAGTGAATATCACGGTGGTAACAATAGCTGGTTGCAATTCAAAATACGTGATAACGAATGGACTGTACAAAGACACGGTTTAGACACCAAATTTGCTTCATTAAAAATGGATATATGGCAAAGTCAGGGCATACCCCTTTTAAAAGGCCCAAATGGACAAAAAGTTCTTGAGACTCATATTGATGATTTCACTCCTTATGGGATATATGAGATGTCAACAGCTTTAACTTTAAGATTTGCTGGCGTGAGTTCACGTGGTACAGAGTATGATGATGGAATTATTTGGAGAATTGGAAACAAATTAGAAGATGGATCTGGATATTATGCTCGAACAGAAGAGGGGGAACTATCACAACCTCTCTTATTTATTCCTACAGAATGGATTGAAGGCATCTTTGCATTAGATGAAGATCCTCCATACCTGGAAATACCTATGAGGCGATCTGACTACGATAATCTCGATTGATTTTAATATTAATGAGTTATGTCGTTAATTTCCGGTACAGGTAAAGTAATCTGTGAGGTAAAGAATGTATGTCATCTAATACCTCATAACCCATCTCAGACATCATAGTTTTCAGATAGTCATGCCCATTACGATCTACTGTCAAACAAAAAGGGTTTATACCTTTACTTCTAGCTTCATCTAGAGCCATTTTGGTATCATGTACAGCATACTCTTTTTCAACGCCTTCCCTACTGTATCCTCTGTCTTGTGGTCTACCATCACTAATTAAAAACATTAGTTTAGTTCTTGCATCTAACGCTTCTAATTTTGATGTTGAATGCCTAATAGCAGGGCCCATTCTAGTTGCATGTAATGGCGAAATGCGATCGATTCGTCGTTTAACCTTGTCAGAAAACAATTCATCGACATCTTTAATAGTGTAAAACTCAACGTTTTCTCTTCCATATCCGGAAAACCCATATATACCATAGGTATCTCCTATAGCCTCAATAGCGTTTATTAAGAGTATTAGCGCCTCTTTTTCTAAATCTATTATCCTTTTATATGTTCGCTTAGAACCTTCGCCTCTACGAGATCTAAGCCACAACATATATTCTACTGGGTCCTCTGGGGCAGCCGATTGATCGTTAATTGATTTTGAATCATCGATTGCCTCCGCGGTTGATGCACTAGTATCTAAAAGAAATACAACGGCTACATCCCTATGGACTTTATTACGTCTCCAATACATTTTTTCATTTGGACTAGAGCCGGTCTTGATATCAACCATAGTTTCTATTACATCATCGATATCTATATCCTCTCCGTCCTGCAGTCTACGCTGTTTTCGCATTGTTTCTGGAACTAATAACTCAAATTGTCTTCGAACTTGCATAACTAAATTCCCGTAACTTTGCACTATGCTGCCATAATATGCATCTTCACCTTCTGCCATATACTTTTGCCGTACAATACACCACCGAGGCTTATAATCTCCGGCCCTAAAGTCCCATTCATCGTATACAAAAGTTTCGGGCTCATCAGATTCTAACTCTCCTCCAGTTTCATCTACATGCACTAAAGGCCCCTGTCCCCCCTCAAGCGATTCCGGTTTTTGCAAACCAACTTCTTTCAACATGTTCTCGACTACTTCGTCCGTTGTAATACTACCCACACCGTCATTCACTTCTTGACTCAACTCGACTGTGTTTTGTGCGAATTCATCCATCATCTCTTGAGTTATTGATTCACTATCGTTTTCTCCTTCTCTAATCTGGCCCTGTTCACGTAGTTTCTCTAACAATTGAGTTAATTCAGGTTTAAACTCACCTCTGTAGTCGACTTCTTGAGGCGAATTATAGTTTTCTTCAAGAGTGTCAGCAGGATCATCTCCTGCAGAATTACCCATTGAATCCAAGCTCTGTTGCAACCCTTCTGGATCTGAGAAGTTATCGCCTTCAGAATCTTCTTCTTCAAAATCCAATGGATCCCAATCATCTTCATCAACTTCGTCGTTCAACACATCAATCAAAATCCTGTATATCCTAATCGTCGCTTCTGCAGTGTCCTCCACAGTACTTTTGGAATCCATGCAATGTCGAGCAATTTTTACAATCTCAAATGCTTGTGTTTTGTACTTTGCCGGAACTGCGATTGATTGAGTCTGACCTAAACTAATTTGCACAAGCAATTCCAATAACGCTTCTCTAGACTTTAGTTCTTTTATATTTGGACGTCGATCAAGCGCATCAGACTGAATAGACATATAGCCTTTGCTAATTCCCTTGTACTCATCTTTGATCTTTGCATCAACTCGTCCATCTTCAACTACCGAGAAAACATCTAAACTCAACTGGCGTTCCTCAAAAAGATTAAAGAACCTCTGAATATCGGTAGCTGCAGATACGCTAGAGTCTGCACCATTGCTAATTTTAGCGTCAAGGAAATCTCTTAAGTTATCAAATCGGTTTGAGGTTCCATAAAAGTTAAATCGAAAACTACCAAATTCCATTCTCCCAACTTGGTGAGTAGATACAACTTTGTACCATAAAAAGTTTTCAGCCTTTTTGGGATATCTGTCTACAGCTTCGGGTAAATATACAGTGGAGCCTTCAGTAGTCGGAGAATCTGCTGCAACCCATCCAATATTTTTTTCGACTAATTCACGAGAATCGGCCAAGTTTATTTCCTCTCCAGCTAAAGCTCTACAATACAACTCTATTAAATTACTTATTGTTGAAAACTCTACCCCAGATGAAATATCCTCTAAAAATTTCTCTGAACGAGCAGATTCAATCTTAAAAAATGCCATAGCACCATCAGGGTTCGTTTCCAATAATGTTTTGCCCTCTTCGCACCAAGAAGATAATTTGTCGAAAGATACTTTGTTAAGCACAACCGGTGAACTTTTTATAAACTCTGGGAACAAAATTGGATGGAGGTCTATTAATGGGTCTGCTATATCAAGAATTTGCCTGTGATCCTGCTTATCTATTAACTGCAAAGCTTGTGAAATTTCCAAAATCGTATTCGGCATATTAGGCACGCCTGATGTATGCAAACGCTCAGATAAATCCAGAAATCTTTTTCTTTGTGATGAAGCAATTTTTGGTAAGGATTTTAGACTTGCATCATAAAAAGCTTTCAGCTGTCTCCAACCAGTTTCCACAAGATTTAAGGATAATGATATGAAACTATCTTTGTCATCACCAACTAAAGGAAACAGACGAAGAGCCAAACTTAAGCACTCAGAACTTAGGTCATAAGAATGTTTAGCTAATATATCTATAAACCCTACAAATCTACTTAACTGCTCAAAATTAAGGTGTTCGAGCAAATCACCACTAGATTCAAAAAAACGATTTGATAGAGTTCCAGACTTCCAAGTTCCTTTATATAAATTGGCTCCCAAATTTGCCCAATCCGAGATATGTACAGCTTCCAAATGTTGTAGCACGGAAGGGCTAGATGAAAAATATGCGGTTCCGAGCATAGGGTACTGAGTGGCCAAGTTCTCACCTGCACTTACCCATTTCATAAAATCATCTGGCTTTAATAAGCCAATAATAATTGGGCTTACTCTAAAAAGATTTACGGTTATATCCCAAGAACTATTACTTTGTGACGCAATCTGAACTCCTGAATCAACCCAAGACTGAAATTGTTCATCTGTTAAATGTTCTTCAAGATGGGGCATAGATTTAACAAATTGATCTTTGACATCAGGAGGAAATGTTTTAAGTATTTTATTAAAGTTTGTTCTGTTTTTATTATTCAATGTTTTTCAAAATATCAATTAATACATCCAGTGCAATAACGCTCTGGTTAAAATGCTTTAAATTATAGATTATAGGACTTATCAGGCAATGTTTGCACCAAACAATCAAGAATCCTCGCAGTCGCCCCGAAAATTAAATGCCCTTTGTAACCAAATGAAGGTTTATATTTCATTTCTCCATTAACCATCCAAAGGTCATCTCGCATACACTCTTCATGCATCAGCGCAGACAAAGGCAACTCTATTATCCGAGAGACCTCTTCATAATTAATTACAAATTCTAATTCGCTCTTTGCTTTTGCAATAAAAGCAAATATCTTAAAATTAGAATTTGTAACGAAGAATCCAAGTTCTCCTACAATCTCTACTTGATCACGATGTATCCCAACTTCTTCTTCTAGCTCTCTCAAAGCGGTATCCCTAAGATCAAAATCATCCTTATCCTTACGTCCACCTGGAAGGGAAATCTCGCCTGGATGAAGCTCCAAGCTGTTGCTTCGTTTTGTCAGAAGCAACTTATCGGCTCCATCCTTAAAATAGATAACAGCTGTAACGGCAGCTAGATTGTATTTTTCAGAAAGCTCTCGAGCATTTTGCAAATTGGTCGAAATACGTTGTGGCCCTATTTGCTGCTTACTCAAAAATTGAAGCAGTAACTTCTTCTATGCTGTTCTGTAAAGATTGGTCATCGGTTACCGACCAATTCACTGCGACCTGACATGCTCTTCTCGGTTTAATTCCCGCGGCAATTAACTTGCCTGCATATATTAACAATCGCGTGCTCGCTCCTTCTCCCAAACCATGCTCCCTCAGGTTGCGAACTTTTTCACCTAGTTGTGCTAACCGCATTGCCATATCCAGATCTATCTTTGCCTCATGAGAAACTATTTCAGCTTCTATTTCTCGAGGGGGAGGGTTGAATTCAATCGATACGAACCTTTGACGAGTACTATGCTTCAAATCTTTTAAGGCACTCTGATATCCGGGATTGTAAGATAACACCAAAAGAAATCCGTCAGCTGCCTCTAATAATTCACCTCTTTTTTCCACAGGAAGCATTCTTCGATGATCGGTTAATGGATGTATCAAAACTGTAGTGTCTTTTCTGGCTTCTACAACCTCATCCAGGTAACAGATGCCGCCAACTTTTACTGCCCTGGTCAATGGACCATCAATCCATACGGTCTGATCACCCTCTAACAGGTACCTTCCTACCAAATCGGATGCAGTAAGGTCTTCATGACAAGCTATTGTCACTAATGGGAGGTTATCTTGCTGTGTAGCATTATCAGACTTTTTGTCTTTCTTTACCTTTGTTAAATTAACACCCAGTTTCCAAGACATATATTCAACAAATCTAGTCTTACCCACACCAGTAGGGCCTTTAAATATTACTGGGATTCTCTGAGAGTATGCAGCCTCAAAAAGCTGAATCTCATCTCCCACAGGAACATAATAAGGTTCCTTTTTAAGATGATATTCTTCAATTATGTAACTCTGATATAAACTTTTTGTCGAATTTGATGTTTTGGTCGCCATGCTTAATTATTATTCTCCCTGGCTAAAGATATACGATCATTAAATAACAGGCCAACTCGTTCCTTTAAAGCTCCAATTGATCCATCATTATCAATAACTACGTCCGCTTTATTGATTAGTTCTCCCTGAGACATTTGGAACTCCATACGTCTTAATGCGCCATCGATTTTACTATTAAACTTATCAGATAAACGATCATGTATTGTTTTTCTCTCAGCAGTCACTACCCATACTTCATCCACCAGATCAGTCCAACCCGCCTCTATTAGTATAGCGGCATCTATAACCACCATGCTCGTTTTTTTCTTATCAAGTGTACGAATTGCTTTTTTTATATGATTTTTTATATGAGGATGAACCAATGAGTTTAATTTATTTAAAAGATTTTGATTAGCAAATACAATTTCACCTAATCTAGATCTATTTACCTCACCTTTATCCCCTACTATCTCATTTCCAAATACTTTTATCAGGGCACTATAAAGCTCAGTGCCCTTCTTATATGTATCATGTCCTAAAGAATCGGCATCTAGCACGACAGCGCCCAAGTCATGTAAGAATCGCGAGGCTGTCGATTTCCCTGTACCAATTCCACCAGTTAATCCAATAATAATCATCACTCATAATGCCAAGTCGCCATTCTAACAATGGGCTCGATAAGGGTCAATTTAACCACGGGTTAATACAGATTTTATTGATAAAAGGATAAGTGAAATTCCTGTACGCAAAACTATTGTCTGATTTAGCCCATAATATATGTTATTGTATGCATAAAATCGTCACCATGAATGATTTCAAAAACATACCGAGTATTGATCGGATTTTAAAAGAGCCGTCTATAAAAGCGCTGTTAGACTTATATTCTCATGACAGTGTAGTGAAACTCGTTCAACGAAATGTAGACAACTTAAGAAACGAAATTAAGCTTGGCAAGCCGACTGTTTCTTTCAAACAACTAATCAACAACATTGAACTATCCGCTAACGAAAATTGGTTAATTCAACCTAGCCCAGTAATTAATGCTTCTGGAGTAATCTTACACACCAATTTGGGGCGATCTCCAATTTCAAATGAATCCATCAAGGCCATAGTTAATAGTGCTGGAGCATATACGGACCTCGAATACGAACCGTTAACCGGGAAAAGGAGTAATCGACAGCGACATGTGCAGAACTTAATAAATCAGATTACAGGAAGTGAATCGGCATTAGTTGTTAATAACAATGCAGCTGCCGCTTTACTATGTTTAACAGGTATGGCCAAGGGTAAAGAGGTTATTGTTTCAAAAGGTGAATCAGTAGAAATTGGTGGGAATTTCAGAATACCAGACTTACTTGAGCAAAGTGGAGCAAAATTAATAGAAGTAGGAACTACGAACCGAACATATTTATCTGATTATCAAAAATCCATAAATGAAAATACTGGAGCAATTCTGATAGTTCATACTAGTAATTTTAAAAAAATAGGCTTCACACATACTCCATCAATTAAGGAATTGGCGGCACTTGGGAACAATCACAATATACCTGTACTAAATGATTTAGGTAGTGGTACTTTTATAGATACTACAATGTTTGGTTTAATTTCCGAGCCTACCGTGCAAGAAAGTCTCGAGGATGGCGCAGACTTGACTTTCTTCTCTGGAGATAAGCTCCTTGGAGGTCCCCAATGTGGCATAATCCTTGGAAGCCAGGCCTTAATAGATAAATTGTCAAAACATCCCCTGGCTCGAGCTTTACGAATCGATAAACTGAATTTAACCGCACTTCACTCTACTCTATTACACTATGTATCTAACGAGCCTCTTTCAAGGATCCCGATATGGGGCATGATTTCTGCTGATCTGTCGGATATAAAACAAAGAGCAACCGATTGGTTAGAAACTACAAAAATCAAAGGTGAAGTGATTAAATCTAATAGCACAATTGGTGGCGGTAGTCTGCCCGGAGAAGTATTAAACACTTATGTGTTAGCGATAGAGCCAAAAACGTCTACAGCAAATAAAATCTCGGCTCAGCTAAGATCATATGAAACGCCGATTATCGCGAGAATTGAATCAGATCAAGTAATTCTAGATGCAAGAACGGTATTACCTGATCAAGATAACATTGTCATTAGAGCACTTAAGGAAATTACTATATAAACCTCTTAAATAATTTACTCTTAGTACAGATGAACCTTTTCAACCAAAATAAAGATAACATTTTGAATAAAAACGCCCCATTGTCCACCAGAATGAGGCCTCGTTCGTTTGAAGAGTTTTTTGGACAAGAACATCTAGTGGGACCGCAACATGCTTTGAGGAAAATCGTTGATTCTGACCAGATTTTCTCAATGATATTTTGGGGGCCTCCCGGATCCGGGAAAACCACACTATCACTATTAATATCTCGGCTTACAAAATCTAAATTCGTACATGTTAGCGCAGCTATTTCCGGAGTATCAGACCTAAGAAACTCTATAAAGGCTGCTGAAGAACTACTTGGGATGACAGGTCAAAAAACCATTATATTCATTGACGAGATTCATCGTTTTAGCAAGTCACAGCAAGACGTAATACTGCCACACGTAGAATCAGGGGCAATAACTCTTATTGGTGCGACAACTGAAAATCCTTCATTCGAAATAATAGCACCGTTACTATCTCGAAGTAGAGTGTTTAAATTAAAACAGTTAAGCAGATCTCATATGAAATCAATTTTGTATCGGGCTATCAATGATAAGGATCACGGGATTGGAAATTTCAATATAGAAATTAGCGATGATGCAATGAATGTGCTGATTTCATTGTCTGGAGGTGATGCAAGGATCGCGCTCAATTCTATCGAACTTGCAGTAGCATCTACTGAAATTAATGCATCAGGCTCCCACATTATATCCCCTGAAATAATCCAAGATGTGATGCAGAAAAGCATACCTGCATACGACAAAACAGGCGACCAACATTATGATTTAATCTCGGCTTTCATAAAGTCAGTCAGAGGGTCAGACCCAGATTCTGCACTATACTGGTTAGCTCGCATGATAGACGCTGGAGAAGACTCATTATTTATAGCTCGCAGAATTGTAATTCTGGCTTCAGAAGATATAGGTCTTGCAGACCCTAGAGCGCTCTCAATAGCTATAGCAGCTTACGAGGCAACTCATTTCATTGGAATGCCAGAAGCAAGAATACCTTTATCTCAAGCTACAATATATCTTGCCACTGCCCCAAAAAGTAATTCGGCATATAAAGCAATTAACCTTGCGTTAAAAGACGCATCGATAACAGCTAGAGAACCTGTACCGCTGCACTTGAGAAATGCAGTCACAGACCTGATGAAAGAGCACGGATATGGAGAAGGGTATAAATACTCTCACGATTATGAAAATCATTTTGCCGAGATGCAAAATCGACCAGATAAAATTAAACATAATGTGTATTACAATCCTTCACTTGAGGGGTATGAAACAAAAATAAAGGAATGGCATGACCAACGGTGGAACCGAAAAAATAAAAAGTGATCCTATTCCCTTTTCTCAGCAAATATATCTAATTTTAAAAGTTGCCTGAAATTAATAACCAGATAAACTAATACAACTATTGCTCCCGCACCAATTGCAACAGAGGCACTAAATGCCCCTGCTATCGCACCCATAAATAATCCTGCCAAGCCAGTAAAACCCCAGCTGGAAGTCTGGAAACTCAAAACTCTGCCTCTCATCTCATCTGGCACTACGAGTTGCAGAAGAGCAGATATGATAGTTTCATACCCCATAGCGAATGCATAGGCTATCGCAATCAGGATCAAAGAAACTGGAAACCAAGGTGAAAAAGAGAATAATAAAAGTGATATAGCAAATAGTCCTAAAGTTAAAGCAAGGAACAAGCCCCGCGCAGTCGCTTGCTTGGAAAAAGATATGAATATTAAGCTACATACTGCACCAACAGCACCAACGGATAGCAATGATGCATAACCAAATGCATCTACGTTCAACACTTTTGTTGCCATAACCGCCAAGATGGATTCATGGGACCACACAAATGATTCAGCCACTATTGCCAACAGAATAAGAGACCTTACTGCAGGGGCAGTGAAAACGTATTTAAATCCATCCACAATAATTCTAAAGCTACCCGTATTGACCAGCTTATCCGAGACAGGAACAGAGATATGTGAGCTATTCACAGTTAAAGCAGATAAAAACGCAAAGCCTGTAGAAATTGCCATTAGAAAATAAGCCCATGACATACCATATTTAACAATTATTGAGCCAGCTAATAAAGGTGCTCCAATCGCAGTTATTTGCCAGCTGACAAGATTAATCGCGGTTGCATTAATTAATCTTTTTTTTCCGACCAGATCTAAAGTAAGCGCGTTACGTGCTGGTATTCTGATTGCCAGAGCAACGGCGCTAAAAACAGCGCCTAATATCACATGCCACAACAATATATTGTTAGCTGCAATTAATATTGCTATAAAAAGCACAACTGCCATATCTATAAGAATTGCTACTGCAATAAGTGTATGTCTCCGACCATAAAAGCGATCAGCTAGAAGCCCTCCTATGGAAGCACAAATTGTTAAGGCAGCTCCATTGAAGCCGAATACCGCTCCAACCCAAAAAGCAGAATCAGTGATTTCTAGAACCAATAGTCCTGAGCACATCACATACACAACAATCATGATGTCACTGAAAAATGAGCTTATCCAAAGTCGTCTGAATCCGGGGTTTTCCAGTAAAATCATTGGGGTAAAACGATTAGGAAGCGCATTTTAACTTTCATGTTAATTGATTAGATACAATGAACACTAAGAATGTTATTTAAAAGGATGCGTATTCTTTAAACACGTCTCTAATTACATCTAATGCATAATCAATATCATCAGAAGTGATCCCATAATGAGTTACTAACCTCCAGCCTGCAGGCAAAGATAATGCTTTCACACCTCGATCATCTAATTTTTGAAGTATTTCACTGGGATTCTTAACACTTACATCACAAAACACCAAATTAGTTGGATATGAATCGGGATCGCAAATAATACCATCTATTTTTGACAGGCCAGTGGCAAGTTTCCTAGCATTTGCATGGTCTTCGGCTAGCCTAGATACCATTGTTTCTAAAGCAACTATCCCTGCTGCTGCAAGAATTCCTACTTGCCTCATTCCACCGCCCATTGCTTTACGCCACCTTCTTGCAGTTTCAATGTCCTCATTGCTTCCAACCAAAACGGAGCCCACCGGGCATGATAGCCCTTTAGATAAACAAAACGACACTGTGTCTGCTCCAGCAACCAACTGATCAACTGGAGTTTCCAATGCAACAGAAGCGTTAAATATGCGTGCACCATCTACATGCGTTTTGATATCTCTTTCTTTAGCGACAGAAACAACTGATCTTATTTCATCAGAAGAAAGTGCACTGCCTCCGCACTGATTCGCAGTATTCTCAATACCAATAAGTGTCGTTGGAGGATAATGGATATTATCAGGTCTAATCCTGCTTCTAAGCTCATCGAGATCAATCATTCCACGACTATCGTTTGCTATCGCTTGAACTGCAATCCCACCCAATGCAGATGCAGCACCAGCTTCCGCATTAAACATGTGGGATTTTTCTCCCACAATCATTTCATCTCCACGAGTACAATGAGTTAAAGCAGCTGCTATATTACCCATCGTTCCACTAGCAACAAAAGTAGCATCTTCCATCCCAAACATATCAGCTGCCATTTGCTCTAATCGATTAACTGTAGGATCCTCTCCGAACACATCATCACCCAATTCGGCTTTATATATTGCTTCTCGCATTTCCGGTGAAGGTTGAGTGAATGTATCGCTCCGAAGATCAACAATCCTGGTGGATGGATCTACAGATTGGCTTTTAGCTTCTTTGGCTTCGGAATATCCTGACCGCATTCGATTTCTCCTATTTACTTAATACAATGAGGTATAAACGATTCTAGCAACCTGATAACCCAAATGCTATAGTGACAGAAACTGCAGTAAATCCCAATTGATTAATAAATTCAAAATAATCTTTTATAACGATAAATTAATATTGCGAACGCGAAAAATAAACACAGATTTCCATAAATAAACTTTAACAAGTTTGGAGTTATATATGAGTAAAAAAACTAACACCAGAATTGAAAAGGATTCGATGGGATCATTCGAAGTCCCTTCTGATGCCTACTACGGTGCAAACACAATGCGTGCCGTTCTGAATTTCCCTGTCAGTTCACTTAAATTCCAAAGGGGTTTCATTAAATCTCTTGCCCAAATAAAAAAGGCTGCAGCTTTAGCTAATTTGGATCTTGGACTACTTGATAAAGCCATTGCAGATCAAATATCAACTGCAGCGGCAAATGTAATAGAGGGAAAGTATGATGATCAATTTGTCGTAGATATTTTTCAAACTGGATCCGGAACATCTACTAACATGAATATTAATGAAGTGATTTCAAATTTAGCAATTGAAAAAATGGATGGAGTAATTGGTTCAAAAGTGCCTGTTCATCCGAATGATCATGTAAATATGGGGCAATCCTCGAATGACGTCATTCCAACAGCTATTCATATTGCTGCAATCGATACAACCACAACTAATCTAATACCTGCGATCGAACAATTAAAAAATTCTCTAATAATAAAATCAGAGGAATTTATGGATGTTGTTAAAACCGGACGTACCCATTTACAAGATGCTACACCAATAACTTTAGGTCAGGAATTTCTCGGTTTTGCCGGACAAATGGATAGGTCTAACTCCCGCATCAAAGCTGCTTTAGACGGATTACGTGAAGTAGCACTTGGAGGCACGGCTGTTGGCACAGGAATAAATACGCATGATGAATTCGCCAAGCGAGTTTGTGTTTATCTTTCAGGATGGATTGGACAAGAAATTCGAGAAACTGAAAATCATTTCCAGAGTCAAAACACCTTAGATGCTATCGTATATATGAGTGGCGCACTAAAAACATTAGCAATTAGCACAATTAAAATTGCTAATGACATAAGATGGCTTGGATCAGGACCGAGAGCTGGTTTTGGGGAAATTGAGTTACCAGAAGTTCAACCAGGAAGTTCAATCATGCCTGGCAAAGTGAATCCTGTAATCGCTGAATCCACAGCTATGGCAGCCGCACAGGTTATTGGTAATGACTTAACTGTTTCCATTGCTGGGCAATCTGGGAATTTTGAATTAAACGTTATGATGCCAGTAGCTGCATTCAACTTGTTACAGTCAATTGAATTATTATCGGCTTCGCTAAGTAATTTAGCCACCCAATGTGTTAACGGAATAAAAGCAACTGATCGCGGACCAGAAATGGTTGAAAAGGGATTGGCTATAGTTACTACACTAGTACCAATTATTGGATATGATGCTTCTGCGGCAATTGCAAAGAAGGCTCAATACAGCGGTAAAACAATTAGACAAATAGCTTTAGAGGAAACTAATATAGATCCATCAGAACTGGATAAAATATTGGATCCGTCCAAGATGGTTTAGGGAGATTCAATTTATGTCTTTATGGACAGAAATATAATCTTTAACAAATTGGGTTTCTTGATCTGCAGATTTCAAATGACCATCTAATTTAGCGTAAAGTAAGTCATTGAGTAATTTACCAATCTCCGGACCTTTACTAATGCCTAGGGATATTAAATCTTCCCCACTCAATTCTATATTGGTATTTATTAATGAATTTAAGTATATCTCTAATAATGCTTTAATAGCCTTGTTTGGCGTGGTCTCGGCGCATACACGGATAGAGGTGAGTCTGTATTTTAATAGGAATTTATATATATCACTCTGCCTAAGATCATCCGAAAGTAAAAATGACTCATTTTGTTTTATCTGTTCATTCAAAGAAGCTAAATCATTTATTACATCATTTTGTTTAGAACTTAAGCTTAGTATCTTAGACAGATATTCTATCTGTGATTTACCTGCATTCATTGCCAGAATGCCAAGCCAAAACTCAACACTATCCTGATCATCTCTATGCAAATGAGAGATACTCTTCAATTCCATCAAATGGTTACAGTCAAATTTAGTCAAAAATGCTGGTAATAATCCAAGCTTCACGCAGTTATATAAAATTAAAGCAACATCTTCTTCATCGAATATCTTTTCAAGCTCGCTTCTAATCCGATCACCAGATACAGCAGTCACATAATTTAATGACGATTCGAATATATTTTTGGTAGATTCTTCTATATCGAATCCTAATCTGCACGAATAGCGTATCAACCTAAACATTCGAGTAGGATCATCAGCAAAACTTTCGTTGTGAAGAACTCTCAACTCTTTATTAACAACGTCTCTGTAACCGGAATGCGGGTCTATCAATTGGCCCGATTTCCAATCTTGATTGGATGGAGATTGCAAAACAATACACATGGCTGCTATGGAGAAATCTCTTCTTTCCAAATCCTGAAACAAATCACCGGGTTTTACATCAGGCAATTCACCTGGGTTTTTATATGTCTCAGAACGACATTTAGCAAGATCAATCTCAAGATTATCTTTAATCCCAACTGGAACAGAAAGTTTATGCGTCCCAAACACAGAACTGTTTTTAACGGTGCCACCCAACTTGTCAGCAAGTCTGGTTGCAAAAGTTTTATCGACATTACTCCCCGTTAAGTCAATGTCAAAGTTTGAATTATTTAACCCCATCATAATGTCTCTTACACACCCGCCGACCAAATACAAATCTGTATCCATTTGATTCGACAAATCAGTAGCAACATTCAGGATATTTAAATGTGTCTTAGGTAAGACATTTTTCATTTCCGATGACACGATTTTCATATCAATAAATCAACCCATTGAAACATGTAATTTTTAATCGAGCAAAACCAGTTTTCTAGCTTTGTGTCGCATTAACTTTATTTAAGTATGATTGAGCGCCGGATAAAAGCCATGGAGTCCAAGCTACACTCAAAAACCGAGCACCAATATCTATATAATGTTCCAGGTTGGAGTCATCTACCATGGTGCCAGCTACTCTACCGGCCTTAACAATATCCTTTATCGCTTTATCCCTGACCGCCTGCACCTCCGGATGATTAATCTCACCGGTATATCCCATACTCTGTGCTAAATCACCAGGCGCAACAAAAAAAGCATCTATATGATCTGTCTCTAAAATCTCAGACAAGTTTTTTATGGCTTCAATATCTTCGATGATTATAGAGATTAATGTTTCATCGTTAGCTTTTTTGACGTATTCATTAACACCGATACCTTGCCGGCTTGTATACATTCCTCTATGGCCTATAGGTCCAAATTTTGCAGCGTCTACAACAGCTCGGGCTTCTGATGCAGTGTTAACGTGAGGAACGCAAATTCCCATTGCTCCTGAATCTAGAGTCCTGTAGATATCTCCAGTATTAACCTGGTTAACTCTAACTATAGACGTCTTACCCCAAACATCGCATGCTCTAGTCAAATCTGGTATGTCCGCAAAGTCGACAGGCCCATGTTCCGCTTCCAGCCAAATTGCATCAAAATCGAGTTGAGAAAAAATTTCTATTAAATCTCCTGTTATTGGCCCCATAGCAACTGATACGACTTTGCCTTCATTTAATTTTCGTTTCGCTAAATTTGGTCTCAATTCTGCCAATGCTCTTCTCCTAAAGGTAATATAATCGGGGCATATAAACAAACACCCTGATTAGCGATTATACTGAAGACATGAAACATACGCATTACAAATCCAAGTATTGCAAAGTTTGTGGTCATATGACTTCCGGACAAGATATTGACGGTATACAAAGGCAATATTGTGATAATTGTGGATACATAGACTTCATTGACCCTAAAGTAGTCGCTGTGGCAATTGTTGTAAACCAAAAACGTGAGCTACTTCTAGTAAAACGAAATATTGAGCCCGCTTTGGGAGAATGGGCTTTTCCGTCAGGATATGTTGACAATGGAGAAGCTGTAGAAGATGCGGTTATAAGAGAAGCCAAAGAAGAGACCAATTTAGATATAGTAGTAGATAACCTGATCGGAGTTTATTCTAATACAGGAAACCCAATCATTCTGGTTGTATATAGCGCAACCGAGATTGGTGGTAACCTGCTGCCTGGACCTGAAAGTCAAGAAGTTAAGTGGTTTAGATTAAACAATCTCCCAAAACTCCCATTTCCTCATGACAACAAGATTATTGATGATTGGAACAAATCAAATAAAAGATAATAATCCAAGTTTTAAGACTTATAGAAAATAACTATATTATTTTCTATAAGGTCAACCCGCCAATTCATTTTCGCTGCAATCCAATCCATAGTCTTAGTACTATAAAAGCTCACATGAGTTGGATCTCTCCTATAGTACCAGTCACCAAAATTACTAACATTATCAGTAAAAGAAGTCATTACGCCTAGGAAACCATTAAGTTTAAGCATTCGATCAAATCGATTGAAGTCTTTGAAGGGATAATGAAAATGTTCTGCTGTCTCAGTACATACAATGAAATCATAAGTTCTATCTAAAACTTCTTTGTTATTTGCAAAAAACGGATCATACATTTCGACAAAATATCCATCCCCAGACATCATCTTGATAAGAGCTGGCCCCGGCCCAGCTCCGTAGTCCAATCCTAAGGATCCATTTTCAAGTCGCCTTTCCAATGGATTCCATAACTTTGATAGGAAAGCTTGGTAGTCTGGGTCATCTAAATCATTGTTGTGTGAGAGATATCTGTCTTTTTCTACATTTGTATCGGGCAATGAATTCTGCTGCACAAAAATTAGGTTGCAGTCTGAACATTTAAAGAATATTTTGTCAAAATTCTCATTGTCCAGATAAAAAATAGATACGTTATCCTCGCTACATAACCTGCATGATTCTAATTTCAATAACTTGTTATTCAATAATCCAATATCTGCGGCCTTTAGAACTTTTTATTCGACCAAACCCTGGTTTTGGAAAGTGACCTGCAGCTACTAAAATGTTTTCACGTTCCAACTTGTCAAAAACCTTGTGTCTTGTATCTCTTGCAAGATCTGGATCTACGTCAAACGCAGGACTCCAATCCGTATATTCTGCCTGAGCAGGGCTATGAGCCACATCACCAAGTATGAATCCATGATAGCCGTTGGATGTAATAGATATCGAAATATGTCCTGGTGTATGCCCAGGCGTAGGCACAGCTTTTATCTCGGGTGTAATGTCATATTCGCCTTCAATTAAATCTAAAATTCGTCCCTCATGTAGAGGTATCACGCTATCAGTAACCCATGGAGCATCATTAATAATTTTCGGCCCGGTCCAGTAATCCCAATCATGCTTAGGAACAAGGTATCGAGCGTTAGGAAAAGTTGGCTGTCCGTTACTGAGATTCCACCCAACATGATCAGGATGTAAATGCGTATTTATTACCATACCTATCTGATTGCGATCTATTCCTTTTGTTTTCATATCATCTAACAGCTCTCCATCTGGGCCGTTCAAACCGGTGTCCACAACTATTAATTTTCCTTTCAAAGAAATGACAAATGATCCAAACCTCGGGTGTATCACCTTGCCATCTAACAACTCTTTATATTCAGATTCCCAAATGTTCAGATCGCTAGTCGGAAAAATTTCTGTCGCCTCTCCTGCTCCCTTGCCGTCAGTTAATGAAATTAACTCTATATCGCCCACGTTAACTTTGTATTTGGACATACGTTTTTACCTCCCCAAACTTAAAGCGATTTTATATGATTATAGCGATATAAAAAGGAGGAGTACTCAGATTGTCAAAAACTGGTCATGAAATTCGTCTGACTCAACTAACATCGTCTGCCGGTTGAGCTGCTAAATTTAGCTCAGAGCGCTTGGTGCAGGTACTGCATCAATTACCTAAATTAAATAATCCATCTTTATTGACAGGAATTCATTCACGAGATGATGCAGCTGTATTTAAATTAGATGAAAATACTGCTGTTGTTCAGTCAGTGGACTTTTTCCCTCCAAATGTAGATGATCCTTTTACCTATGGAGAAATAGCAGCAGCTAATGCAGTAAGCGATATATATGCTATGGGCGGGAAACCGCTTTTTGCCCTAAATATAGTCTCTTTTCCCGACAATTTACCGAATAAAATACTTGAGGATATTATTGCTGGAGGCTCATCTAAAGCTGCCGAGGCCGAAATGTTGATTGTAGGTGGCCACACTATAAAGAATGATGTTCCTATATACGGATTATCGGTTACAGGAACAGTTACACCTGGTAGTGAAATTTCAAATTCTTCTTGTCAAATAAATGATTTACTTTTACTTACAAAGCCGATTGGATCAGGCATATTAACTACTGCGGCAAAATCTGATGATATTACGAGAAGTTCACTAAAGCAGTGTATAAACGTTATGAAAAATCTAAATAATAAAGCAGCTGATGCGATGATAAAATCAAGAATTAATGCGTGCACGGACATAACGGGGTTTGGATTGATTGGGCATCTAATGGAAATGACTGAAGGTAGTGGACTAATGGCAAGTATAGACCTCGATAATATACCTATCATGGACAATACATATAAAGCTGCATTAGCAGGATACGTGCCGTCAGGAACCAAGGACAACTTTAAAGCCACCATAAATTCAGTTGAATGGTCACCAAATATTAGTATGGAAAATAAACTAATCCTTTGCGACGCCCAAACATCAGGAGGACTACTGATGTCAGTAAGCCCCTCCAACCTATCAGTCCTTGAGAATAACTTAAAGATAAACGGTATATCTGATTACGCCGTCATCGGGGAAATAAGGCCTCGAAGAAACTCGTCAATACAAATCACAGTACATTCAAACTAATGGGTAGAATAATGAGATACATTAAATAAAATGACAAATCTTTATTCATTAATGGTCGTACAAGATCACATTTGGGATACTATTAAATCCGCCATAGCAAAGGCGCAAAATGCCGGTGAATTACCAACTTGTGACTTACCAACTAAATCTCTAGAACATCCACAAAACCCAAATCATGGCGATTATTCAAGCAATATTGCTCTACGTTTATCAAAACAAATGAAAATTAACCCTATGCAAATTGCTGAGCTTATTGAAGCGCATATAGATGTAAACAGTCCTATAGAATCGATCTCGGTTGCCAACCCTGGTTTTTTGAATTTCAATCTAGAATCAACTTGGGTCAAAAACCAAGTGGATGAAATTATAGAAATGGGGGATAAATATGGAAATATACAACTTGGGAATGCAACAAAAATTCAAATAGAGTTTGTCAGCGTAAACCCCACTGGCCCATTACATATCGGCCATGCCAGGGGTGCTGTCGTAGGTAGCGCCTTATCAAATATTTTGAATGCCGCTGATTATAAAGTCGAAAATGAATACTACGTTAACGATGCCGGCGCCCAAGTAGATAACTTCGCGGAAAGCATTTACGCCCAATATAAAAAAGATAAGGGGATTGACCTTAATATCCCAGAGGACGGTTATAAAGGTGACTATATTAATGAAATAGCTTCAGATATCTCCTCTTGCACGAACCTTAACATCGACGACATGTCTGAGGAACATGCACTGCAAAGTATTAAGGAATACGGGCTTAAGCTCATGTTAAGCGCAATAAAACAAGATCTAGATTCTCTCCGCGTGCACATGGATGAATGGTTTAGTGAAAAATCCTTATATCAAGATGGCACATACAAAACAATTAAACAAGAGCTAAACAAAAATAACCTCCTAGAAACAAAAGATGGCGCGCTGTGGTTTAAATCGTCCGAATTGGGCGATGACAAAGATAATGTTGTGGAAAAAAGTAATGGAAGACCAACATACTTTGCATCTGACATTGCATACCACTACAACAAATTCACATTAAGAAATTTTGAGTTTGTTGTAAATATTTGGGGGTCAGACCATCAAGGACACATCCCTAGGCTAAAAACCGTTGTGAATGCACTGAAAATAGATTCCAGTCGATTGAAGTTTATTCTCACCCAAATGGTTAAGCTAAAGCGTGGATCTAGTACAGTAAAAATGTCAAAACGATCTGGCGAATTAATAACACTCGCTGAATTTATAAAAGAAGTAGGTGCAGATGCTTGCAGATTCTTCTTTCTTTCACGATCGCCAGATAGCCAACTAGATTTCGATATAGAATTGGCACAAAAACAATCATCAGAAAACCCTGTTTATTACATACAATACGGTCATGCTCGAATATGCAGCATTTTAAAAAATGCCAAAGAAAATAATATTCAATTTAACGACGGAGATGTAAATTTATTAGATGATCCTAATGAATTAAATCTAATAAAAAAGATATTGGCCTTGCCAGAAACAGTACAATCAATATCTGTGAGGCTTGAACCGCATCACCTGGCGCACTACGCTTTAGACCTTTCGTCTGCTTTCCACCTCTATTATCAAAATTGCAAGGTGATTTCCACTGACGATGAAGAATTACATATAACAAAAGCTCGTCTTAAATTGTGCGAGGC
>CEUY01087150.1_pt1 | contig 138183 bp, 139 predicted proteins | sample 361481 | NCBI WGS metagenome assembly CEUY01 (sample SAMEA2622737, study PRJEB7988) | marine metagenome | isolation source: saline water (ENVO:00002010), including | reverse complement strand
CATAGAAGAACGGGAAACTCCCGTCTTTAGGCGGGAGAGATTCATAAGGTCTTTTTTTTATATAGAATTAAGAAAAAATTTTATTTGTCTTCGTAATTCGAGTTTGCTTCTAATAAGTCATTAACATCATCCATATTTTTCCATCCTTCTGAAATGTCACTATCCATTAAATCAAAAGGATCTTGAATATCTGGTATTACTTGATTGTTTGTTTCTATAAATTCAAAGTTACTATTAATAACCCCTTTTTTAACTATAAAAGAATCATCAAAGTATTCAGAATCTTCTGCTTTATTATCAAAAATTATGAATAAATAAGCAGCTAATATATTACTAATATAATTAGAAACAGAAACATTAGTAAATTGTAAAATATCACCAATACCACTATATAGTAAATTATTATTTAAATTATTAATACTGTATAATTCTGATATATCATCTCTTTGTTTAGTTTCTTTGGCATTTTTTATAATACCACCCTGATTAATACTAAAATCAAATAATAATGTTTCTTTTTCTATACTTTTTATACAATCTTCATTAAAAATATTTGAACATTGTTTGTATTTATCACCGACAGCACTAACAATAATATCGGATTTTTTAATAGACTCTTTGAATTGTTTTTCATTATGTATAGAAAAGAAAGAATAAGAATTGTTATCACCTAAAATAAGTGCATTCTTATCAAAAATTGTAATATTGCATTCAAATTTATTAAAAATATTAGCAATCTCTTTGCCTACAGTTCCATATCCTAAAATAGTAATATTAGATTTTTTATTAAAAGGAATATTACCTAAAATAATACCTTGTCGATTAAGTATACTCATAATCATATTAAATCCAACTCTTGCACTTAATTTAGATATAACTTCTTGAATAATTCTTTTGCTATTTTGATTCTCTATATATTCAATACCAATTAAAGTTGCTTTTTTAGCAGCAATTTTATTTATTTTATTTTTATTCCGTAGTGCATTACTGTAACAAATAATTGTGTGTTGTTCGTCCAATAAATCAATAAAATCAGAACTAAAAGTATAACAAGTTAAAAAATTGCATTTATCAATAATTAGATTATTTGATTTTAATCTAAATGCTCCCGATTCTAAAAAATCATAGCCCGCGACTTTTTTAAAAAAATCAACATATACATCTTTTACTTCTTTATAACTTTTAAATATTTTTTCTTTACATAACTTTTTAATTCTTAACTGTATCTTATTTTCGATATTCTTGTATTCATTAATTGAAAAAGTATTAGATTCTTTTAAGTTTTTCTTTATAAATAAAATTATTTTTTTTATTTCTTCTTTTTCTTTTAAATTAAATTCTGAGGATTTTATTAACGTTAATTGATTATGATAATCTCTTTCTATATTTGTTGTAAAAAAAATATTATTCCCGCCCTGTATTATTAACTTGGCAGTTTCAGGAGTAATGAGATAGCGATTATTTTTTTCTTCTGAAAGAATACCAATATTCATAAATTTCCTTATAAAGCGATAAAGTGTATATTATAAAAATTATAACAGTAAAAAAAATAAAAACAAGAAACAAAAAATCTATATAATCTTAAGATAATCTATTAAAGAAAGTTTCTCAGAATATTCAATGTTTCTTTCAAGAAACACTTCATCATTAATAACCCATTCCATTTTATTTTTATCTTTTATATCTCCTGCAAATAGAACAATATCATCATAATCTACAAGAGTAGAGTAATTAGGTAATGCTATATAATCATCACCTTTGTATATTATTAAAGGAATAGGAAAACTATTATCATCATAATTAGCTATCATTAAATCTTGTATGGTTATTTTTTTATCTTTATCTAAATGATTTGTTATTGCTAAAGACTTTTCTTCATTAATATGAATACTCCATACATGATTTTCTTTAATATCTTTAAATAAATTATAAATATAAGCCAATTTCTCTTCTGTTTCTGTTTTTTCTATTTGTTTGAAGAAATTAAATAATAAAGGTTCACTAATCATTGGAAATATTTCTCTAACTAATAAATGATTAGGCTGTATAATAAAATTAACATTTAATTTTTTAAATAATATATAATTTTCTTCATTATTTAATATAGAAATAATAAATATATTTGGATTTACTTTTTTTGCAGTATAAATAGTAGATAGATTTTTATGATCATCTTTATTAGTAAGAACTAAAACATTACTATTTTCTATATTAGCTTGTATAAGATCTTCTTTGTTAACTCCTTCAAGATTAATATGATTATGATTTGCTAGTATATTAAGTTTATTTTCTGTTTCGTGTAAAATATTAATATTCTTTACATCACTTTTAATATTTCTATATAATATTTTTCCAAATTTATCAAAACCACATATAATCCAATTAGTTTTTGGTAAACTTTCCAAAGGATTTTCATTAATTAATATTTCTTTTGTTAACATATCTTTTATATTAATAAATTTATTCTTAACTAATTTATTTCTAATATACTTTCCAAATAAAGAATATGGAGAAACAACTAAATTTGTATTAAATGAAATTAAATTGTTTTTGACTTCTAAATGATGTGCTCGTGATATTATATTAAGATTCTGATTTAATATTCTTGCGTTTAAAGCAGCTTTTAAATTTGCGTTCTCATCAGAAGTGGTCAATATTAATCCCTGACAATAAGGGTTTAATATACCAGAAATTTTAAGTAAAGATAAATCTGAAATATCACCATACATAAATGGTATACTTACTTTATAATCAATATAATTAACACTTTCAATTAACATTTTATCTTCTTCTATAATAACAACATTTAATCCATGTTCGACTAAATTTTTAGATAATAATTGTCCAGTTCTTCCAAATCCAGCTACAATATAAAATGGTTCTTTTAAATTTTTTATTTTTCTTTTAAAAAAGTAAGTTTTTGTTTCTAACTTTATTAAAGGATCTTGCATAATAGTTATGATACGTCCAATACTTATTAACCAAGATGTAACCGTCATAATTGTACATATAGCCATCCAAAACTTTTGATATTCAGTCCAAGCATAAGGGGTTTCACCAAAGCCAACTGTTGTAGAAGTATATATTACAATAAAAAATGCTTCAAAAAAATCCAAATAATAAATATTTCCATTATTATCATAAGTAGGAATCAAAACTAATCCAATAATTGAAATAGCATAAACTGTTATAAGTAAAATTAAAGGAAATTTAAGTTTTGCTATTATTAAATATAAAAATTCTTTTTGTTGATTCATAATTACCTTTTATAAATAATTGCATCAATAATTAAAAGAATAACTGAAAATAAATTAGCTAAAAAAGCCCCGCCTGAAAGACTAACAATACTTGATAAATATATATCTATATTTCCTGATTGAGAAGCAAAAAACCAAATAATAGAACCAATAATAAGTTGTAGACAAGAAACTCCGCTTGTTGCTAATTGTATTGAATCTATTTGAGTTCTTGTACCAAGCTTAAGTGTTAAAGCTATTATATTAACAATAATTGCAAAAAATAATTCAAATGGATGATGATGATTTATATTATCAATATCACCTATAAAAAATCCGAAATTTAATGTAGTTGCTAAGATAATAAAAAAAGCAAAAAAAACTTTATTTGACATAAACTCCCTCTTGTGGTAGATTTCATTTTATTAACGTTAATGTATCATTGTATTATAAAAAATCAACCATAATATAAAACATTTATAAAAATTTAGGAGAAAATAAATGTATAAAATTTTTGCTATTTTGTTAACTTTTTTCATAGCATTTAATAGTCATTCAGAATCACTATCATTAGGTAATGATTCTTTAAATAATAGTTTATCGAGTGATTCTTTTGGAAGTCTTTTTGATTTACAAGAATCCCCTTTAACAGCAGAAGAAGCATTTAATGTAAATTATAATATAAAAGATAAAAATTTATCAATAAATATAAATATCGAACCAGAACATTATCTTTATTTACACAAAATAAAATTATTGATAAATGGAAAAGAAAAACAATTTGATTTTAATAATTATATAAATAAAATAGATGAACATTATGGTGAAATAAAAGCAATATATAATACATTTAATATATCAGTTAATTCAGAAGAGAAAATAAATGAATTTGAATTTGAATATCAAGGTTGTTCTGAAAAATTTAATATTTGTTATCCAATGCAAACATTAAAAAAAAAAATAAATAATGAATCTGAAGAAATAAAAGATAAAGAATTAAATAAAAATAATGAGTTAGTTGTTGACGAAAAAGAAAATGTAAAAATTGAACCAGCTAAAAAATTAATAAAAATAGAAGAAAAAATTATTAATGAATCAAAATTAATAACTGAAAAAAATAATTTAGAAAATGAAAAAGAAGATTCCTTAAAAAACTTAGAATTTTCAGAAAATAACGTAATAAAAATAGAAGAAAAATCATTTTTTAGTGAATATATAGATATTGATCAAATTGCTAAAAATATATCAATTGATAATAAATTAAGTACATTTTTTATATTTTTTGTAGCAGGAATATTAATTTCTTTTACACCTTGTGTTTTACCAATGATTCCTATAATATCAAGTATAGTTATAGGAAATGATACAAAGATATCTAATATAAAAGCATTCTTTTTATCTTTATCATATGTTTTAGGATCTGCATTCACTTATGCTATTTTTGGTGCAATAGCAGGTTTATTTTCTCAAAATATACAAATATATATGCAAAACCCTTATGTTATAGGAATTTTTTCGATTATTTTATTCTTATTAGCTTTATCTTTATTTGATTTATATGAAATAAAAATGCCAAGTAAAATAACAAATAAAACAACAGAAGTATCAAATAAATTAAAAGGAGGAAAATATTTAACTGTATTTTTAATGGGTATTCTTTCTACTTTAATTCTTTCTCCTTGTGTTGCTGCTCCATTAGCTGCTGGTATAACTTATATCGCTGCTAATAGTGATAGTTCTGGTTCTATTTTATTTGGTGCTTTTAGTTTGTTTTCTTTTGGTTTAGGCATTGGCTTAGTTTTGATTATAATAACAACATTGTTAAATACAGTCAAAATAAAAAGTGGAAATTTCATGAATGAAATAAAATATTTTTCTGGATTTTTAATAATTATTGTATCTGTATTTATTGCATCTAGAATAATTCCTGATATAGTAGCTTATTATTTATATCAAATAATTATACTTTCATACATTATAAGTATATTTGCAAGAAATTATGAAAAATTAAAAAAGGGGTTTATAATGATAATAGCTTTATTAACAACAATGCTATATTTGAATGATTCAAATAATATTGATAATGCTGTTTTTGAAAAACAAAATCAAACAGAAGTAATTAATCAGAAATTAAATTATGATTATGTAGAAAAATTAGAAGATATATCCATTGATAGAGAAAATGTTTTAATAAAATTCACAGCAGATTGGTGTACATATTGTAAAAAAATGGAGAAAGATATATTTAATAATAAAGAGTTTTATAATCAATTATCTGATTATAAAATATATGTTGTTGATTTAACAGAAACAAATAAAGAAGAAGAAAAAATAATGTCTAAATTGAGAGTTGTTGCTCCACCTGCTTTATTTTTCTTTAAAGATGGAAAACCTATTCATTACAAAGTTGGAGAAACTAAAAAGTCTGAAATGAAAGAAGTTTTAGAAAAAATAAAATAATATTTTGTAAAATTATTGAAAAAAAATATAAATATAGTATAAAATTATAAGAAAGAAGTAGGAAATTAATATGAGTATAACAGAAGAAGAAGAGTACAATTTCATAGAAAAAGAAGATTTAGAAGAAGAAAAAGAACATGAAGTTCCAGAAGTAAAAGAAGTATTAAATACAACAAAAACTTCTGAAATTAGAAATAAGAAACGTTTGAAGTCTCAACTAAATAAAAAAGTTGCACCTTTAATGAAAGATATGCAAGGTGTCAATAATGAAATACTTTGGGAAATGGAAGAAATTTTAGAAGATATAATAGAAAGAAATGGTAGTTATAATGAATCTCATGAAGAAGCATTAAATAATCTTGCTGATATTATTGCTTATCATAGAGTTATTGATGAAAATATAGATTCTATTAAAGAAATAGTAGATAAGTTATAACAGGGCTTGAAATAAAAAAAAACTATTATATATTGAAAATAACGGAATAAAAATATAGGGAATATTTATGAATTCAATCATAGTAAAAAACACTGAGCAGTTACTTAATATAAAAAACATGTCAGAAAAATTGTCACAAATTTCATTATCATTTAAAATAAAATTAGAAGAGAAAAAATTATTTGAAGATTCAAATTCTCTTGATGTAATGGATACAATTTTGGATTTTTTCATAAACTGGTCAGAAGAATTTGAGGCATGTACAAATAAGTTATCTGTTAATGATAAATTAATTATAAAATCTAGTGAAAAAAGAATGATTAAAGATATGATTCTTTTTTATGAAACAGAAGTTAATGGTATAGACAAAAACTTTTTATTAAATCAAAGCGAATCCTTCAAAGAAATACTTGAATCAATAGGTATATTTGAAAAAGAAATGATATAAATTAATAATTAAAATAAAAATAAATAAAACTCACTTTAAAGTGAGTTTTTTTGTTCCTAATTATATCAAATTCATTTAAAAATAGCAAGTTTTTTTTTATAAAATGTTGACTATATTTAAATTTAAACTATAATTTCTTAAGATATTACAAGGGAGAATTATATGTCAAAATGGTATGGTAATTTATTTGCTTATAAATTAAATAATAAAGTAAGTGAACAAGATATAAGAAAAGTTGAAGATCATAAAATTAGAGAAATAGGTCAATCAGAAAAAGAAGTTTCTGGTTGGGATTATGTTTTAGAAGACTCAGATTTATACGTTAAAGTTGGTGATGCTTTTCTATTGAATTTTAGAACTGATAAGAAAAATATACCTGGCGGTATAGTAAAACAAAAAGTCAAAGAAAGAATAAAGAAATTAAAAGAACAAGGTGTTGAAAAACCTAATAAAAAAGAAGTAAAAGAGCAAATAGAAAATGAACTACTAAAAACAGCTTTTTATAATACAAAAGAGGTTTTAGGTTATATTGATAATGAAAATCAACTTTTAGTTATTAATAGTAATAGTGCAAAAGATATTGATGCATTTGTTGATTTTCTAAGAGATGAAACAGGCATTGAGCTTGATCTTGATATGCTTGAAATTGATTTTGATATAACAGAAACATTAACTGAGTGGTTGGTAGAAAAAGAAGCCAAAGATCCATTTGAGCTTGGAGAAGATTGTACATTAAATGATAGTCTTTCAGGAAGTAAAGCAAGTCTATCAAGACAAGATCTTTCTTCAGAAGAAATAGATGTTCTATTAAAATCAGGAAAAAAAGTAAGTGAAGTAAATTTAGAGTGGGAAGAGCGTGTATCTTTTAATCTGACAAATGAGTTTAAAATAAAGAAAATTAAACCAAAACCTGTAATTGGTGAATTATTAGCAGAAGAGATAGGTGAAGATGAATCAGCTTATACAGCGTATGTAACATCTATGACTATAATGATAGCTGATTTTGCTCAAATTATACAGGATTTATTAAAAGAAGATTAAAAAGAGAGCGGTGTTTATGAAAATTTGCAGGGATACAAAAATAAAAGATGCCTTAGAGCAGTTGAAAGATTTAAATAATGTATATAGTGAAGATTTTGACGAAGATGATTTCTTTTGTGATGAAGATAGCACATCTTTTTTAACAACAAAAGAAGAGAAAATAATAGAAAGTTTATGTAGATTGCCATCTCACAGATGGGATTCTTCAAAACTTTGTAAAGGTTATATTATCTTAGAAGAACATAGAGAAAAATTAAAAGAAATAAATATTAATTTTGAAACTATAGAAAAGCCTGATTTTCATAAATACGAACTTTCTAAAAATTGTGATTTAATTAAAATAGGTCACAATAATTCAATATTAATAAAAAAATGTATTTATAAAGATTTTGAAAGTATACTAAGTGAAAATGAAGAATATATAGAGTTTTCACTTAGTTTAAATAATATTGTTAAGCTTTGGCAACTTCAAGAAGATAAAAAATTATTATTAAATCAAAAAATATTGTATATTATAAATTTATATATAAATAATGTTAATCATGATAAAGAAAATTGTATATTATCTTTTGATAATTATAATAAAATACCAATGCCCTTTCAACATACTGGAATACTATTTGGTCTTTTAAATAAAAAAATCTTGATTGCTGATGAAATGGGATTAGGGAAAACTATTCAAGCACTTGGTATTTTAATTAAATCTTCTTCTTTTCCAGCAATAATAGTTTGCCCAAAATCATTAAAATATAAATGGGCAAGTGAATGTGGATTTATCGAAGGAAAAACTTTTGAGGTAGTTGATAATAAAACTGATTTCACTAATATAGATAAAGATATTTATATTATTAATTATGAAAATGTAAAAAAATATATAGATATAATTGAATCAAAAAAAGAAATAAAAGCTATAATTTTTGATGAATCACATTATTTAAAAAATTCAAAAACAAAAAGATCTAAAAGTTGTATGCAATTAACCCAAAATAAAGATTATATAATAGAGCTTTCTGGTTCTCCTGTTTTAAATAGACCAAATGAATTAATTAATCAAATAGAGATAATTAATAGACTTGAAGAGTTTGGAGGTTATCAAACTTTTGTTGATAAATATTGTATTAACGAAAAAGAAATTAGAATGAAAAAGTATAGAAGTCAAAAAGATTATTCACAAGAAGATTTAATTGATGAAAAAATAGAATCTCCTAATTACGAAGAATTAGCCGAAAAATTAAGATCTTCTTTTTACATAAGAAGAGAAAAAAAAGAAATATTAAAGGATTTACCACCTAAATTTAGAACAATTATTCCAGTTGAAATAAATAATAAAATGGAATATAAATCTTTATTAAAAGATTATAAAAAAGAAACTGATTTAAAAAGGAAGAAAAATTTACTTGAGAAATTAAAACAAACGGCTTGTAAAGGTAAATTTGATTCTATTACAGAAAGAATTAATTCTCATATTGAAAATAAAGAAAAAGTAATTGTTTTTGCTTATCATAAAAAAATGCAAGAAGATTTATTAAAAGAATTTCCAAATGCTTTAAAAATAGTTTCAGAACAAAGTGAATTTGAGAGAAACAGAAATGCAGAAAGATTTCAAGAAGAAGATGATCAATATGTCATTATATGTTCTATATCTGTTGCTTATTATGGTTTTGATTTGTATAAAGCTTCACAAGTTTTATTTGCTGAAATGGATTGGGTTCCTTTAATAAATATTCAATCAGAAGATAGAGCACACCGTATAGGACAAAAAGATTCTGTAAATGTTTGGTATATGGTTGCAAAAGATACTATTGAAGAACAAATTGTAAAAGTTAATAAAGAGAAAATGGAAACAATAGAAAAGATAAATAAAAATATATCAATAGAACAAACAAATATAAAAGATATAATAATGAAAATGTTAGAAGATTAAAAAGAAACCTGCAAAGCAGGTTTTTTTTATTTTCTTTTTTTATTGTAGAAGTTCTTCTTTTTTCTTCCATATTTTCTATTTGAAGCCCCTTGTGGTTTATTAGGTTTTGGCTTAAATGTATTTGAATTGCCATTTTTAGGAGAATTATAATCTTCTGGTGTTTCTTTAGATTTTTCATATTCAATATATGTATCAATAATAGGCTTAAATCCTTTATTTAATAATTCACTAAAATGAGAAAAGCTTTGAGCAGAGTTGTTTTGTTCTGGTCTTATAGAAGATACAATAAAAGAATCTTTTAATAAATCAATAGTTAAAGCTTGAGGTATTATTTTATTATAAGGAGTTATTTTCTCATTAGGATTATATAAAATTATTTCCTTTTCTTTAAAAATTTTCATTGGATTAAACTTGTCAGGTAGTTTTGTTATATAAACACTTGAAAATGGAAAAACAAAAGCCTCTCCTTTTTCACCAACTTCATCTTCAAGTTCTTCTTCTGATATAAAATCTTCATCAGAAAATTCAACATCTTCATCTACTTCTTCAAAAAATTCATTATCCATATTTTTTTTCTCTTTGTATATTATTAACTAATTTAATTGTAACATAATATTTTTGATTGAAAAGAATTTGATTGAATATAGTTTAATAAATAAAATTGACTTATAGAAAAAAAATAATACAATAAATAATAATACATAAAAAATATTCAAATTTGGACAAAAATATGATTATTACAAAAGAAATAATTGAAAAAATAAAAGAAAGTCAAGAAGAAGCTATAAAAGAAATATCAGATCTTGAATCTTGGTCTATCAAGGCAGATGAAGACTTAAAAGAAAAATGGCAAGCATTAATAGATAAGCTTTCTAACATAAAAAATAGTGATGAAATCAACATTTTATTCTTAAAATTGTTTTCATATTTAAATACAGGTGATATGATAAAATTTGTAATGCAATTAAATAAAAAAGATAGTGAAGTTTTCTATGGTTTTATAGAGGAAATAGAAAATTTTAAAGATAAAGAAAAAGAAGAATTAAGAGAAGTATTTAAAGAGAAATTAATGGTGCTATATAGATTAAATGTAATACCCAAAATATTCTCAGAAGATAGAGTATCAGCTTTAAGAATAGCATTAGGAAAATATTAAACGGAGAAAAAATGAAAAAAATAATACCATTAGCATTAGGAATTTTGTTATCGACAAGTGCAGCGGCTCAAACAAATAAAAAATATGACTGTGACGCATATGAGGTTAGAGGTTATATACTTCAAAATACAGTAAACTTATCAATGCCAACTTCAATAACAAAACCTAAACAATTTACAGAGGCACTTATAGAATCAAGAATGCAAGCAGCCGAAAATGGTGAAGGTTCTGGTGATGAAGAAGAATGTTTTAATATTTGGACTGGTGAAATAGACCTTAGTGAAGAATGGGCAGAATTATTAAAAAAATTAAAAGAAATTGATTTTGATTTTGATTTTAGTATTTTTGATGGCTTTGATATAAATAAAGTATTAAACAAAATAGGTGAAGAATTTGACAGAGCTATGGAAAAAGTTATGGAAGAGCTTGATAAAGGTATGTGTGAAAGACTTGGTGGCTTAAACCTTGAAGATCTTGGTAAAGCTGCTGGTGATTATGCTATCGGAAAATTAGGTGATAAATATAGAATAGATTTAACTTCTGATACTTGGTATAATGAAGCAATGAAAAGAACATTAAATAGTGAAATGGAAGATCTTGGAACTTATGTTTTCGATTCAGATGAATTAAAAGAGGATATTAATTCAGATACTAAGAGAAAAATAAGAAAAATAGAAGATGATTTTTGGAATGATTTATAAAAACAAAAAACCTGCATAATGCAGGTTTTTTTACATCTATAATAAAAAACATTATTAATATTTAATTAAATAAAAAAAACCTGCTATAAGCAGGTTTTATAATAAAAATAAGATTTTTTTTTAATTAAACAATATGCTTAACGTCAAGTACTTCAAAAGTTCTTATTCCACTTGGTGCAACAAGATCAAACTCATCTTCTTTATTAAGCCCCATCATAGCCATTCCTATTGGAGATTTATAAGATATAGTTCCTTCTTTAATATTAGATTCTATTTCACCTACAATTGTATATGTAAATTCTTCATCTAAATCAATATCAAGTAAAGTTACAGTAGATCCAAATCTTACCTTATTATCTTCTTTAAAATTGGCAATATCAATAACTTGACAATTTTCAAGTAATCGACTTAATTCAGAAATCTTATTTTCTATTTGATCTCTTTCTTCTAATGCCTGTAAATACTCAGTGTTTTCTGAAAGCTCACCACCACCATTTTTCTGTGCTTCTGATATAGCTTCTATACTTGCAGGTCGTTTAACCTTAACATATTCCTCAAGCAATTTATTTGTTTTATGATGACCTTTTGGTGTAAGGTAGTTTTTATCCATAATCTCTCTCCAATTATAATTATTCTTATCTTTATTTAAAATTATTATTCATTATATTTAGACATTTAATATTGTCAACCATCAAATAATAATTTTTATTTTAACATTATAACACATCATCAACAATGTTATCATTTAAATAAGAAATAATTTTACCCGCTTCTTCATCCGTTAATTCTTCAAGTGTTTTAGCTTTATAACCGTCAAGTATTTCATTAACAGTAAACTCTTTATTTTTATTTAAAAAATCATTAAGAACACTTAATTGTTCAGTTGTTATAGACTTTTGTTTCTTATTAGAAGAAGATACTCTTTTAGTTGTTTTTTTAGCAACTTGTGTATTATTCGATTGATGATTGTTAGAGCTTTCAATTTCATTAATAGAAGCAAATTCATTGCCAAATAGACCTAATCCCGCTAATGCTCTTCCCATAGCACTTGTTTCAGCAATTTCTACATAATTATAAGTATTCATATGGCTTGAATCTCTCATTTCTTGAGCATGTCCGTTCTGAACCAAAAACCATTCGTTTTCTTCTCTTAAATATATAGAACACTCAACTAAAACTTCACGTTCATCTTTTTCAATAATTTTGTTCATGATTCTTAAATCAAAACCAAATTTTTCTCTTGCTTTTTTAAGACGATAATCAACTTTTGTATAAGTTTGACCATTTTCAAGAGTTACCACTCCTTCTGTTTTATTATTTTGAATTTCTTTAATTAACTCAGATAATTTTTCAGAATTAGTTATTTTTTTTGTAGTAGTTGCTCTCTTTCTTGTTGTAGTAGTTTTTTTTTCAGTCATAATATTTCTCCATATTTTGCCGTTTATTGTATATTTAAAAAAAATATTTACAATAGTTTTTAGTAAAAAAAAATAATAAAAAAACCTGCAAAAGCAGGTTTTTAATAAAAACATTAAGTTCTTGATTAATCTTCTATTTCATCTTCTTTAAGTTCTTCAAACTCTACATGACCAAATAAATTATCATTAACTTTTTTGTATAATTCGTCAAAAATATCAGGATTATCTTTTAAATGTTTTTTAACATTTTCTTTACCTTGTCCAATTTTATCACCATTATAACTAAACCAAGCACCAGCTTTATCAACAATTTTTTGATCAACGGCAAAATCAATTAATTCACCATAAATATCCATACCTTCACCAAACATGATTTGTGTTTTAGCTTCTCTAAATGGTGGAGCCATTTTATTTTTAACAACTTTTATTTTAGTGTCATTACCTACAACCTCATCCCCTTTTTTAGTTGAGCCTGTTCTTCTAATATCAAGTCTAACACTTGCATAGAACTTAAGAGCGTTACCACCAGTAGTAGTTTCAGGAGAACCAAACATTACTCCAATCTTCATACGAATCTGGTTAATAAAGATACAAAGAATATTATTTTTCTTTACAGTACCAGTAATTTTTCTAAGAGCCTTAGACATCATACGTGCTTGTAAACCTACGTTTGCATCTGTCATTTCACCTTCAAGTTCCGCTTTTGGTGTTAATGCTGCTACTGAGTCAATAACAATAACATCAACTGCACCAGAGCTACTTAAAGTGTCAACAATTTCAAGTGCTTGTTCACCAGTATCTGGTTGTGAAATTATCATATCTTGAACATTAACACCTAATTTCTGAGCATATACAGGATCTAATGCATGCTCTGCATCGATGAACGCACAAACCTTACCCATTTTTTGTGCTTCTGCAATTGTTTGTAGTGTCAATGTTGTTTTACCAGAAGATTCAGGTCCGTAAATTTCAACAATACGTCCTTCTGGTAATCCACCTATACCTAACGCATGATTCAACGCAAGAGAACCAGTAGAAATTACTCCACAAGTTACTTTCAATGAATCTGCATCCATCTTCATAATACTGCCTTTTCCGTGCTGTTTTTGTATTTGAGCAATTGCAGCGTCAATTGCTTTTTGTTTATTTGCATCTATCATTCGATACTCCTTTGTAAAATTTAAAATTATTATATTTCATAAAAAAAATAAATCAATAGTCTATGAAAAAATATTATTTAATTGTCTATTAACTCTTATAAATGTTGTACACTTTGGTAAAGATTTTAAATTTCTTGCTCCTACATAAGTACAAGTTGATCTAACACCACCTAATATTTCAACCACTGTATTTTTAACACAACCCCTATATTTAATATCTACACTCTTACCTTCAGAAGCACGATAATTTGCTACGCCACCACTATGTTTTGTCATAGCTTCTTCTGAACTCATTCCATAGAAACGTTTATATTTACCATCTTCTTTTTCAACTAATTCACCACCACTTTGATCATGTCCTGCAAGCATTCCACCAAGCATAACAAAATCAGCATTAGCACCAAAAGCTTTTGATACGTCACCTGCCACTGTACAGCCACCATCACTAATAATATGTCCACCTAAGCCATGAGCCGCATTTTGACATTCTATAACAGCAGAAAGTTGAGGATAACCAACACCTGTCATTTTTCTAGTAGTACAAACCGAACCTGGGCCAATTCCAACCTTAACAATATCCGCTCCTGCAAGAATTAATGCTTCTGTCATATTACCTGTAACTACATTACCAGCAATAATAATCTTATTAGGAAATTCTGCTCTTACTTCTTTTATAAAATCAATTAAATGTTCACTGTAACCATTTGCAATGTCTACGCAAATAAAAGGTATATCATCTGCAAAACTAAATATTTCTTTTACTTTTTTAAAATCTTTTTTAGAAGTACCAGTACTAACCATTATATGATTAAAGATGCCTTTATTGTCTGAATGTGAATTTACGAAATCTTTCCATTGCTCTATTGTATAATGTTTATGAATAGCAGTTAGCATTTTATATTCAAATAAAGCTTCTGCCATTTCAAAAGTACCAGTACTATCCATATTAGCAGCAATAACTGGAACACCTGTCCATTTTACTTTACTATGATAAAAGCTCATTGTTCTTTCTAAATCCACTTCTTTTCTGCTTTTTAAAGTTGAACGTTGTGGTTCTATTAAAACGTCAGAAAAATCTAATTTAATATCTTCTTTAATTTGTTGCATTATTTTGCTCCTTTTTTAAATAAATCATCTAAAATACATTATATCAGGAAAATCTAAATTCTCTATGAATTCATTTAATATTTCTTCATTGATATAATCATTTTCTTGAATTGAAATTTTTTTAATTTTTAATTTTTTATAATTTTGAGAAAACTTAATCAATCCTTTTTTTAACAAATCTTTATCAAGATCTTCATTATATTGTTTTTTATAAGGAATATGCATGATAATTGGTTTGCTTTTTGAAAAAGGAAGAATATTTCCTTCTGAAAAATTTCCATTTAATATAGAATAAAAAATTTGATTATAGCTATCAGGATAAATTGAGTATATTGCTTGGTTAAAACCAATTTCTTTTACTAAATCAAGTGAAAAGAAATTAATTATACAGTCTGTTTCTGTACGTAAAATTTCAAAATCATTTAAAATTTTATCTTTGTCATATTTAAAATACATTTATATCTCCAAAAGTTGTATTAAGATAACACATTTTTTTTTATAATCAATAAAACAAATTATTTTTTTAAAAACAAATTATTTCTAATATTTTTTATATTATATGAAAAGTTTTTCTTTTTTAATTTATAATTTTGAAATTTACCTTCATTTGTATTTAAAGTGATTTTAGGTTTTTTTAAAAATATATGTGCTACTTTATAATTGTATTTTCTTCTTTTGTTTTTAAACTTCTTTTTTGAATTTTTACTTGGTTTAGGAATATATATAAATTCCATTTTAGGATTACCAATGATTTGACTAATACTTGTAAATAAATCAAACAACCCATTAAGAAACTCTCCTAGCGAGTCTTTTTGATCTTGTGATTGCATTTGATTATTCATCTTAAAAGCTTGTTGTGGAAAAATATCAATACTTTGTCTTGTACCATCTTCATAAACAAGAACAGTTTTAATAGGAACAGACCATCCTTCTGTTAAATAATCATCTCTATAATAAAGCAATAATTTAGCTTCTAAGTCCTTTTTAATCTTATCTGCTAACATTTCAAAAAGTTTTATAAATAAAGGATGTTTTCTATCTAAAATTTGAAGAATATTTTTTGTTTCTTTAATATTTCCATGTGAATCTTTTAAATTTTCAACAAATTCTATTGCAATATTATTATGAGATAGTTTATATGTATCATAATTAGTATCAGTATTAAGAATAAAACCAAAGTCTTCTATTTCTTCAAGATATAACAAAAAATCATCACTAAAAATATATTTTTCACTATTCTCTATTGATTCTAATAGTGTAAGTAATATTTTTTGCTCTAAATTAGAAAATTTTTCAATATTTTTTTTATCTATGAAATAATCTTGAATATCATTTATAAGATATTCTGGCTTTGGTATATTCAAATTTTTTACCTTTTTTTGTTATTTATTTAATTACTTGCCTTACTTATAATTTTATACAATTTTCTAACTTTTTCAACGTCATCAATATTATAATCAGCAATTTTATCAAATTCTTTTTGATGCCATAAATCATAAATCATTGAACCATCAATATCTTCTGGCTTGCCTTCTACACCAAGAAATTTACAAACTTCATCCTGAGAAATATATTTGTTAAAATCAAAAGGATTCCAAATTTCCATAATGTCTACAATGTTTTTAGTATATCTTTCTCTTGGAATTAATTTACATAATTCATATAAACCATGATTTAAAGATCTTTTCCATAAAAGATCCATATCGAATTTTTTATTATTAAATCCAATCCAAGTTAAAAAATGTTCATTAATATCTACTTCTAAATCTTCTGAAATTCCTTTGTTTAACTCTTCCAATAAATAATCATAAAAATCAGTAATAATTCTTTTTTCATTCCTTTCCTCAGAAAGAAAAACAACAGGTTCATCATCATCAATAGCTACTGCAATACTACAAATATTAGCTTGATTTGTATCAGTGGCTAATTTTTTATATTTTTCTTCCCAATTTTCATCTTTCCATTTTTGTATTGCTTCTTCTTTTTTATAATTACTTGGCGCACTTAAATTATTTTTAAATTCATCCAAATCAATTTCAGGTGGTAAACTCTCTAAGTCAATATATATTTTTTTTGTTAACATTGAATAAAACTCCTATCTCATATTCATTGCTGCACGTTCATCTGCTCTTGATGTACGCCATTTTTCAAATTTTAAACGTAATAATTCTAATTCCATATAAGCGCTACTTTCTTTTAAAACGGCAGCTTCATATGCAGAAATTATTTGCTCATATCTTGGATCTGCTTCGGCATCTCTTAATTGATTTTGATAAGACTTAACCCCACGTTCAGAGGCTTCTATCATTATTCTTGCTCGTAGTGTCTTCCTATATTGTTCTAAAGCAGAACGTTCTGATTTTGCTTGTGAAAAAAGTCTTCCTAATCTTTGAAAATCAACAAAAAACTTTTCTTCTAATTCTTCGGAATTATAATTGTCAAATTGTTCCATTATTTACTCTCTCTTTGTTTGCAGATAAATATATATCAAAAAAAAATATTTACAAGATTAAAACTAAAAAAATTAATTTAAATCACCATATTGCTCTACATAGAAATAGTAATTCATATATGTAATAAATTTAGGTAAGAAATCTTTCGATTCTTGTTTGAAATCATTCTTTTGAATAAGATACCAAGGATCAGTACTGTTGTATTTAACCATAGCTCTTTTAACTTTACCAATGCCAGCATTATAAGCTAATATTGCTAACTCATAATTACCGTCAAAATGTTTTTCTGACATCCATTTTAAATATTTAAGACCAGCTACAGTAGATTTTCTCCAATCTTCTCTTTCATCAACATTTTCATTAACAACTAACCCCATATCAGTAGCTGTTGCCTTCATGAATTGCCACATACCTTTTGCACCCGCATGACTTTTTGCATTAGGTGTAAAATTAGACTCTATACCTGCTAAAACAATTAACTCCTTTGGTACTTCAATCGTTTCAATAACGGCATCTATAAACTTTTTATATTGTTTACTTCTTTTATGCTTATAGGGAGCAATTTTTAATATATGATCCCTATTTTTTTCTATATATTCATTTAATATAGGATGATTATTTGTCCATTCATAATCAAAATCTAATGCATAAAGATGATTAATATTAAAAAATAATACTAAAAATATTAACAACCTCATTTAAACTTCCTTTTTATTTCTATTTTACCATTTTTTAGTATAATATAATAAAAATAAAAATCAAATAATATTGGCATGCAAAACTTGCAAAGAAACAGTTCTTTTTCCTTTCCAAAAGTTATCACGAACCTGTACTGCTAATTCGCAATAATCTCCTTTCTTCAATTTATTAAACATAACACTTTGATCATATTTAAACCAAGTAGCTTTATATTCATCTTTACCAAACAAAACTCTCATAATACCAGTATCTTTATTTTTACCTTTAACTTCAATTGAAGTAATATGTGCTTTCATTTTAAAAATAGGATAATCAAAACCATTTCCATAAGGTTCTAATTTTAATAATTCATCAACAAAATTTAAATTTAAAACAGTTCCTTCCTTTAATTCACCATCAACCTTAATAACAGGTATTGCTTGTTCATGTGGTAGTTTACTATTTATATCATTTTGGAATAAATCTTTAAACTCTTCAAATTTTTCAATATCTAAACTCATACCCGCAGCCATTGAGTGACCACCAAATCCAAGAAATATATTATCACCTAAATTATCAACATTAACTAAAGTATCATGAACATCTACACCTTCAACACTTCGAGCAGAACCTGTAATAGTAAAAACTTTTTTTCTTTTTACTTTTTCTTTAACCATTTTCTTTTCTCTTATTCTATTTCCATCAACAACTTTTGTCACTGTTTTTTCTTTTTCAACTTCTTCTTCAAATTCCTCATATTCTTTTGGTGAAAAAATCACCACAGGCGCACCAAATTTTTCACAAATTCTACTTGCTGCAATACCATGAATACCATGATGTCCATTTTCCAAATAAATACATAGTCCAGAGTTGTTATTATTATACTGTTCTGCTGCTTCAACAACAGAGCTTAACACAAGCTCTTTTTCTTTTTTCTTTCTATCTTCATTTTGTAACATAAGCATATCTAAATATCTTTGAGCTTCTTTTTCATTATCAGCTAAATAATATTTAACAGCAACCAATCCATTACCACCTGTTCTTGAACAAGCATTTATTATCGGACCGAATCCAAAACCAATAGTATCTGTTCGAATTGGTTTGTTTTGATTAAATTCAAGATTTTTAAAAACTCTCCAAGAAGGTTTTGTTCCTAAATTAATATCTCTTAAACCATTTAATACGATAGCTCTATTAATTGGACTTGCCATAGAAACGCAATCTGAAATTGTAGCCGCAGTACTAAATGTTAATAATTGATTTAATCTTGGTGCATTTTCTGGTAATATTTTTCTTTTAATTAATTCTTCTCTAACAGCTACCATAACAAACAAAGCAACCGTACATCCACATATAGTATCATCTTCGAATTCACAATCAGTTTTATGTGGATTTACTACTGCATAAGCATCGGCAGGTCCATTACCTTCTATATGGTGGTGATCAGTGATAATAACATCACCATTTAGACCTTTTTCTTTCATTATTTCATTATATTTTTTTACTCTGTCACCATCTTTAGAACCCTGATCGGCTGTCATTAATAGTGTGGCAATAGGTGTATCATTTACAATACGAGATAAAACTTCTTCGCTAAAACCATAACCTGCTTTCATTCTATTTGAAATATATAATTTTATTTTTAAAGGATCATAATTAAAGTAATCAACAAAACTTGAATATAAAACAGCAGCAGAAGAAATTCCATCAACATCAAAATCACATAAAAGACCTATTGTTTCTCCATTTTCAATAGCATCTGCAATTCTTTTAGCAGATTTTTCTATACCACTTAATTTATAGATATCTAAATCTTTCAAAGAAGGCTTTAAAATATCTTTAACTTTAACATGGGAAGGGATTTTTCTATTGGCTATAATTTTAGCTTGAATTTTACTTGCTCCTGCTAAAAGTGCCTTTTTAAACAAAACTTTATCTGTTTCTATTGTTTCTAATTTTGGTATTGGTAAACTAATTTTCTTTTTATTTACTATCATTTTTATAATATTCCTTAAATAATTTTGATATTGTATATAAAAAATAAAAAAAATCAAATTGTTTTATTAATAATTATATGTTAAAATTTAAATAATGAAAGGAGAATAACATGAAAAATAATCCAACACTTTACATTCTTATGGCTGCTGCTGGTCATGGAAAGGATTATGTTAAAGAATTGATAGAATCTGAACTTAATAAAAAGTCTGTTGAAATCAAATTTGCAGAAAAAGCAAAAGAAATAATTGCAACAAGTCTTAAATCTAAATTTATAAATTCTGAAATGACCGTGGAAGAAAAAATTGATAAGTTGAATGATTTAAAAGATAATCAAATGTCAACCAAGGTTCTTGGTGAAGAAAATATGAGAAAAATGCTTCAAGTTATATTAGGTGATGTAATAAGAACAGTAAATCCAAATATACATGCTCTTTTTGCATTGAAGAAAATAGAAGAAAATCTTGAAAATGGAAATGAAAATTTATTTATATGTACAGATAATAGATATATTAATGAACAAGAGTTTTTATATCCTATTAATTTATTATCTACAAAAGAAGAAAAGATAGATTATATAAGATGGGCAATAGATGAATATAAAACAACAAGTAGTGCTAATGAAATATTAGAATTGTTTGATAAGTTAACAAATAAATATATAAAAGATGGTTCTGATGAATTAATGCTAAATAAAATAAAAATGAAATTTATTAATGAAGATAATAAATTAAAAAATACTGAAAAACCAAAACTTGATTATTATGAATTTCATAAATCAATTAATTTTAATAAAATAAAAGAAATGTCTCAAAAAGAAGGTTTTCAAAATGGATTAATAAATATTTTTAGACCATTAATAAAAGAAAATAAAGAATATAAAAATTTAAGCCCGAATGAATTAAAAGAAAAAATTAAGGAATTTAATAATATTAGTATGGAAAAAATCAATGAAATAGAAAGTAATTATACTCAATTTAATATAGACTTTAATTATGATAATATTACAAAATATGGTTTTTTAAGAGCAAATCCAAACCATCCTTCTGAAAGAGAGCTTGATGAAAGAAAACCAGAAGCTTTAATAAATTATCCTGAATTGCACCCTGAAAGTATAAAAAATATAATAAGTAGTTTTTTTGAAAAAAAAGAACAAGAAAAAAAAATAAAAAGAAAAATTAAACTAAATTAATAATAAAAAAAAGAAAGAAAGCCCAAACTTTCTTTCTTTTATATTATATTATATTATAATATAATTAAATTAATTACTTAAAAGAAAATCCACTTGTTTTATCAACTTCTTTAAAAGTTTTCTTAGTAGAATCATGAACCTTTTTTAATTCATTAAACATAAAATTAGCATCTTTATCCTCAACATGATGTTTCTTCGATAATTCTAATAATTTATCATATTGTTGAATAATTCTATTAACAACTTTTTCAGCTTCAGTTAAAAATTTTTCATCTGTTGAGTTTTCTTTTTTTCTTTCTTCTTTTTTTTCCAAATCATTATTTGGAGATAATGAACTCATTGAGTCTTTATTTAAGTCTTCCATATTTTTACTCCTAAAAAAAATATTAAATAATCATTATTTAATATAATATAATAAAAATAAAAGTCAAAAGATAAAATAAAAAAAAAGTATATTAAATAAAAAAAAATATGTTAAAATAAAATAAAAGAAAAAAAAAGGATTAAAAATGTACGATGATTTATTATTAACACCTAAAAACAAAATAGAAGAATGGTCTAATATAGTATCGGAGAAAATATATGAGGGAAACCAAATAATAGTTTTCTATGATACAGAAACTACTGGTGGTGTTAGAAAAGGAAAGGGTGTTAGTGTTGTAGAAAAAGATGATATGCAATACGAAGGAAAAAGGCATAGAATGCTTGAAATAGGTGCTTCTGTTACTGTTTTAAATGAAGAAAATGGACAGTGTGAACCATTAAAAGATAAATCTGGTGATCTTATTAGATTCCATGAATACCTAAATATTTGGGCAGAAGATAAAAATCAACTAAAAAAAATAAACTCTATGACTGATATTCCTTATGGGGCATATGTAGTTCATGGGATATCAGAAAAATTTTGTAACGGAGAAGTTGTATTAGGTCATGATTTAAAGAGTATAGATAGTAACTTTAAATTGAATAAATCTGCTCCTACTATGCAACAAGTCATAGAACCACTTATGAAAGTAACTGGATTATCTCATATAACAAAAGACGAAGAAATAGAAAAAAGAGTTATTTTTGCTGCTCATAATGCTGAATTTGATAATAAATTTATGAATTCTGAATTTCAACTTGCTGGTTTATCACCATTTGAATCTTATGCTGCTACATTATGTACTCTTGAAATGGGAAGGGATATAATTCCTCCACAAGAAGTAAACAAAAAATATAGTTTGGATTCTTTATATCAATATGTTTTAGATAAAAACTTTGTAGAAAACAAACCAATTCCAAGAGAATTACACGGTGCAATGATTGATACAAGAATATTATTAACAATGTATAATGGAATAACAAATAGTCCTTGGTATAAAAATGCTCCAAATACACCATTAAAAGAAAAAAAACTAACAGAAGATATTGTTGATTACTTAAAAAATTATCAAAGTAGAGTAATAAGAAGACCATTACCAAAAATTAGTTTTTAAAAATATTTGTTTTTTTTAATAAAAACTATTTATTTTTATTTTTTTTATGTTAAAACTACCACATTTGACGGAGAAAATTGCAATGAGTATACTAAAAAATCTTGAAGATCAACATGGAATTATTCAAAATAATTCAAATGATGGAAATGGAAACAATAATCAACAAACTTTTAACCTTCCTGTAAAAATAACAGGTTATGAAGATAATGAATTCTTTATCGGAGAAAGACTTGATACAAAAGAAATGGTAAAAGTAAAACTTAGACCAGTTCCACAAAAAGGAGAAAACAAACGTCCAGAAGTAGTAAACTTTCAAGATAAAAATGATAGAAAAAGATATGCACCACCTAATGATACAATTATGTTATTTGATAATTCATATCAAGAACAAGATGGTGTTTGGAATGCACGTTGGGCAAACGTACTACATAAAAAAAGAAAAATGGAAGCAAAAGTTTTAATTTTACCAGCAACAATAAGATTTGTTGATGAACCTACTTCAAAATATGTACAAGTAAGAGCGCTAAAGGCTTTACGTTGGATTAATAACATAGAAGAATTTCAATACCACTTAACAAAAGCATTACATCCAAAAGGAAGTGGAGCTAGACCGTTTGCCTATATAAGATTAACAGATAATACAGGTGAAAAAAGAATTTATACAGCAATGCCAAAAATGCTAGAACAAACTGTTAATGATGACACAATGAAAATTCCTGCTGATGGTCAAACTTCTTATCAAGAGTTTTTAAATGATGAAAATAAATCAAAAATGATACTTTCAGCTATTGATATGCCAGAAGTTACTGTAGAAATATTTTATGGTTCTAATTTATATCTTGGTGCTGATACAAAAGATAGATATTTATCAAATGCTGCAATAAGAAATATTATTGAACCAGCTTATTTTGTTGATAAGGAAAAAGGAAAGGATATTCAAAATTATGGATATAAACCTACTGTTATAACTGTTCGAGAAGTAGAAGATGTAGCTGGTTTAATGTTTGTATCAGATGTGAAACCACTAATTAATAATTCTGAGGCTATTTCTATTTTAGATTTAAAAATGGATTAATAAATGCTTCAATACACGGAAGAGCAAATAAAAATAATAGAAAGCAATGACAATTTTATGTATGTCATTGCTTTTGCTGGTACAGGTAAAACAACAACGTTGAAAGCCTATGCAGAAGCTCGTCCTAAACAAAAAATATTATATGTAGCTTATAATGAATCTGTTGTAAAAGAAGCTAAGTCAAAATTTCCTTCAAATGTAGAAGTTCTTACTTCTCATAGTCTTGCATATAGGAATATAGGATTTAATTATAAACATAAATTAGTAAGTAAATTAAAAATTCATGATGTAAGAAAAGCGTTATTATTAAAAAGAAATACAAAAGGTATATTAATAGCAAAAAAAGTTTTAGAAGGTATAGATAGATTTTGTTATTCAAGTTATGTTAATATTAATGATGCGTACTATATGGTTGAAGATATCCCTTGTTCAAAAGAAAAATATTTAAATTTTATAAAAAGAATATGGGATAAAATGGATAACGTAAATTCCAGTTTTAAAATAACTCATGACTTTTATTTAAAAAAATTTGAATTATTATCTCCAAAACTTAATTATGATGCAATATTGTTTGATGAAGCACAAGATGCAAATCCAGCAACAAAAAGCTTAATTTTAAAACAAAGAATATTTAAGAAAATAAATATATTATTTGTAGGAGATAGACATCAAGAAATATATTCTTTTCGTGGTAGTCAAAATGCATTAATGAATAAAAATAAAAATGAATATGCATTAACAAAATCTTTTAGATTTGGAAAAAATATAGAGAAAGTCGCAAATATATTAATAAAACAATTTAAAAATGAAAAACTAAGTATATCTGGTAATGATTTTATTAATGATCAAATAAACTCATATCAACAACATTATAAAACTGCTATTATTAGCAGAACTAATGCAATGGTTATTGCGAATGCAATGAAAGCTGCTGAAGAAAATAAAAAAATATATTTTGTTGGTGGTATAAAAAATTATAATTTTGGAAAAATACTTGAAGTCGAGGCATTATATAATTCTCAAAAACATTTAATAAAAGATTTTAGTATAAAAAAATATAAAAACTTTAATGAGTTAGAAAAAGTAGCAAAGTTTGAAGAAAATAATGAATTACTATTTTTATGTAATGTGGTTAAAAAGTATTCAAGCAAACTAAGAGCTTCAATAAATAAAGTAAATTCATTAATAGTAAATGATATAAATCAGGCTGATATAACACTAACTACCGCTCATAAATCAAAAGGATTAGAGTTTGAACAAGTTATTTTATCTAATGATTTTAATAAATTTTTTGACAAAAATGATAAATTAAAGCAAAATATAAAAAATGAAGAAATAAATATACTATATGTTGCTTTGACAAGAGCAATTTACTCTTTAATTACAAATAAAGAGTTGGATAAAATCATAAGGAAGTACCATGAATAAAAAATCAAAAAGAAAAAGTTATTCGATAACATTACCTGTAAATTTAGTTAATCGTCTTTTATTTTTAAAAAGATTAAAAAAAGGAAATGTTGATATGGGAAAAGAAGCCACTGGTTTTTTTTATAAACTTGTAGATAATTTAGAAAAAAGTAATGGTATAAATAGAGATTCTTGGAAAGAACATAAAAAATGTCCTCGTTGTGACTCTTACCTTATAATAAAAAAAGGTAAAAGAGGTGAATTTTATGGTTGTTACAATTATCCTAATTGTAAATGGACAGAATCTATATATAATAATAAAAAAGAAGAAGATTAATAATGCTAAAAATGGTAGGATGGTTTAAAAAAGGAATAATAGCAGAAGCTAAACTTGCTTTTTCAAAAAATAACACAAAAAAATTAAATGATTTAAGATTGATGGGTCATGATATATCAGAATTATTAGGTTTTGAGGAACATCCATTAATAGTTTCAATAAAGAATAATCAAATTCCGCTTGTTATTTATTTTATAAAAATAGGTATAACAAGTCAATTATTAGAAGAAGCCTTAATATTAACTAAAAAAGAAAATTTAAAAGAAATAGAGGAATTAATAATAATACAAACACAAAAAAGAAATAAACGTGCAGAATTATATCAAAAAAAATACGAAAAATCCAAAAAGAAAGAATCCTTTATATTAAAAAATAATATTTAAATATATTACATTAGTAATTGAAAATAATCTATTATAAGGTAACATAGTAGATGATAATAATATTTATAAGGATATAAATAAAGAATGAAAAATATATTTAAAATATTAACCTTTTTATTTTTTCAATCTTTAACAATGAACTTATCTGCCGCTATTTCTACTAATGATTGTGCTGTTAATAATGATAAAGTTAAAGAGTATAGTTATGAAATTTGTCAAGAAGATGAATCATTCAGGGTATTGTATGAAATGTTTCCAAGACTTTTTGATGAAGGTATATTTATATTTGGTGATTTTGGTGAAATAGAAGAGTTAAAAAACAATCCAGAAGTTGCTCTTGATAATCAATATAAAAAATTCTCAAATTTATTCTATGAAATATTTAGTTCAATGAGTACTCTTATTACTTATTTGATAATGTTTTTCGTCTTTTATAATACTTTTTTTACCATTTTAAAGACAACAGAGGAAGGTGGATTTATAGATTATAATAGGGAGTCATTATTAAAAACATTAGGCTATGCAGGTGTCACTATATTTCTTTTACTACCTGTTGGTAATTTAATAACTGCTCAACTTGTTCTTCTTGCCTTAGCTATTTTAGGAATATCTCTTGCAAATTATATATATGGTTATTATTTAGCAAGTTTACAAACTAACATAGATTATGTAGCATCTGACGAAGACGAAGAAAATAGATTTTTAATAGATGATTATTCAGGATCTGGTGCAGCAACGGCTGCTCAATCTTATGCTTCACAATTAACTAAAATAGCATTATGTAGAGAAACAACTTCTCAATATATTATGACGCAAGAAGCCTATAGTACTGATAATTCTAATTTAAACGAAAGACTTTATTGTAGTGCAGGAACAGAAACATTTAATAAAGTTGGTAAAACTTCTGATCATGCTTATCCATCATTTTTTAATATAAGTTATGATGAAATAAAACCAATGACAGGCTCAACATTAACTCAAAATAAAAATATTAAATTTGGAATAACTGAAAATAGATCTTGCCCAACATATTTAATTAGAGATTATAGTTGTGGAGAAATAAAAACGCAAGTACCAAAAATTAGTGATAACTATCTTATAAATATATATGGATTTGAGAAATTCATAAATAAAGTTATATCTGTATCAAATTCACTTTCATTAACAGGTAATAATCAAACAATAATAGCAAATGGTTGGGAATCTTTAAAAAATGAAATATTAAACGAAGTTAATATTCAAGCTAAAAAAGATAAAAATAATTTAAGTGAAGGAGAGCTTACAACAATAAAGATGGCAGAAGAAATATATTATAAAAGGGACTTAATGCAATTAAAGAAAGTTTCATATATATACCATCAATTAATATTAAATTCGTTAACATCTGGTTTATCTTTTCAAACATATGAGAATGATGGTTTTTGGAATAGTGTATTAAGTTTATTTAGAGAAAATTTTGAAAAAGACTATGATAATTTTAATGCTTTTGAAAGAGACTGGTCACAAGTAAAAAGTTTAGCAAAGAAAATACAAAAAAACCACTGTCAATTAAATTCAAGTAATTTAAATAATTCTTATATGTTTTTAGATAGATTAAACAAGAGTAGTTTCTTAGGTGGTGGTACAAGTGTAAGATGTGTTGATTTTGATTCAATGCAAGTTTATGGTGTTGATTCAGAAGGAGAACCAATAGAAAAATTAGTGGCATTAAAACAATCAGTCAATTTAGTAAAAGAAATAGAAGAAGATTTTAAAGAAATAACACAAGAAATATTCAATAGAAGAGTAGCAGTAGAAATGTCATTTATAAATTCATTAAGAGAAATGCAAGATGAAAATTTATTAAATGATATTAGAAAGCGTGGTTGGTTAACAATGCCGAGTTATATAATGGAATTTAGTAAAAATATAAAAGTTAATAATACTTATATAAAGGCATTAATAGGTTCTAATGGATTTAAACCATTGGGAATGGAAAGAAACATGGTTTCTTATGAAATAATGGGAGATCCAACAATATTTAACAATGCTTTCATTTCATACACAGGATTATCAAATGTATTTAAAATGTTTATAGAACAAAAGAAAGAAAATAATATTTATGATAATAATGCTACATTCACTCAATCATTAATAGAAAGCGATAAAGAGAAATTCTTACGTGGTGATCAAAATTTAACAGAATATATTTTTACAACATTAAATCCAATAGAACCTTTAAAAGAAACAATTGGATTAGATATGGTAGAGAACTTAACAGATGTAGACGAAAATTTAGCATTAATTGAAGAATGTCAAAAAGATATAGATAAATGCCCTATTCCTAAAAAAGATCCAATTGTAGAATTAAATAGATATGGTCATTATTTAATAAATAATAGCTTGCAATATTTTGCAATTTTAATAAGTTTAAAAGGTCTTGCTTCTTTTGGTAAAGGTGTAAAAAATCATAATAAAAATTTAGAAAACAAAAAAGATCTTCAAGAACAGTTTACTGGTGGAATTATGGACAAGAAAAATGCACCTGGTAAAAAAAGTGAGTTTTTGAGTGCTTCTCTGTCTTATATAGGTGATGCATTAAATATAATATCTGATATATTAAGTGGTATTGGGTTTTTAGTAGTAATGTTATTTTTTGTAGGTGTGTTCTTGGCTTATATATTACCACTAATACCTTTAATATACTTTGTTGTTGGATTTATAGGTTGGTTATTAATAGTAATTCAAACACTTATGATAGTGCCAGTGTGGGCAGTTTACTTTATAAAATATAAAGATTATAAAGATATAATTAATTCAGCAGCAAAAACATATGGTCTTCAAATAGTATTAAAGCCAGCTTTTATGGTTATAGGATTAATGTTTGCTTGGGAATTAATAAAAATTGGATTATTTTTTGTTAATGTAACAATATTTCCATTATTAAATGCAATGTCTTCTGATACAACACTAGTTTCATTTACTCAAAATGTTGTATTTTTAATGATTTTTGTATTTATAATAGGAATAATGATTAGTTTCATACTGAATGTAATGCAAACTTTATCAGATCAACTTTTAACAATGCTTGATGTAAAACCTTCTGGTGATTCAAATCAAGGGTTTAGTTCTATAATGCAATATTATATGTTGAATGCAGGTATGGATGGAAGAGATAAAATAGCAAATGCAATAACAGGTACAACAGAAATGGCAGGTTTAAAAGCTGCTAAATTAGGAAAAGAACTTGGTTCTTCAAAAGAAGATTATAGTTTAATGAATAACGGTGAAGAAAAGAACTTTTTGAAAATATTAAAAGATTTTGCAAATCCAAAAGATCCAAATTTAATGACAGATGACAATTTAATAGGAACAATGGAAAATGATGTCGAAAATTACGAAATAAAAAAAGAGGTTAGAGATAAAGTAGCACTTGAAAATAAAGAATTAGAAAAAATGAAACATGATCATGAAGAAAGTAAGAATCATCAAAAGGATATTGTTGATAGAGTGAAAGGAGAAATGACATACAAAGATGAAAATGGAAATCAAATATCAACAAATGATATGACAAGAACACAAGAAGAATTGAAAGAAGATTTAAAATCTGCATTATCACAAGAAATAGATAAAACTATAACTTATGGAGATGAAGAAATTAATATTAAAGTAAATGTAAACGGTTCAGAACATACTTCTAAATCATTTGAAACAATATTTAGAAATGGAGAAGAAATAGGAACTATGTTTTCTGATGGACAAGGTAATGATATATTAATTAAAGGTGCAAGTAATCTTCAGGAAGAAGACTTACAGCAAATATTAAAAGAACAAATAGAAGAGGCAAAAAATAATGGTCAATAATATAAAACAATTTCTATTTATAATCTTAACTTCTATATGTTTGTTAACACCAATAAGCACACATTCAGCAGAAAGCGCACCTGAATCAGAAAGCGCAGCAAGAACTGAAATTGAAAAAGAAATGGATGATATAACAAAAAGATTTATATTAGCTGCCTTTGGGAAGCAAGCACTATCTTGGTTTGCAGTAGATTCTGATTTAAATTATATAAACGAAATAGAAGACGAAGAGATAAAAGATTTTTCAAGACCATTTAATAAAAATAATTTTGCAATGCTAAAAAGTTATATAATAATATCATTAGTAATAGGATTTATTGTTTTCTCTGTTTATCTATTTTGGATAATTAAAGAAGGTATAATAAAAAGTCAAAATTCAGGACAATTCTTAGGTCAAAATTGGAATACAATGTTTACAGTAACTAAAATTGGAATTGTTGCAACATTACTATTCCCTATATATACACCTTACAGTGTTGCTCATATGTTGATATTTAAAACATTAGGTTATTCAAATATAATTGCAAAAGAAATGAATAACACTATTATAAGTCATCAACCTAAAACATACCCAACAGTTAAATTTCCAGCAGCAAGTGCAAAAACAACAACGTCTGAAAATATAATATCATTTTTAACTTGTGCAAAATCTCAAAATACACTTGGAGATATACAATTAAATTTTTATAAAAAAGAAGGTAAAATAAAAGCAAGATCTGATTTTGGTGATTGCCATATAGACTATGAATTAGGATTTGATGATCAAACTTCTACGATTATTAGAGAAAATAAAAAAATAAAAGAAGCACTTGATATAACATTAGATTATGATGAAATACAAATAATTATATTGAAAAATTTAGTTAACGAAACATTAAAGCTTGCAGATCAAGCAAGTGATGTAATATTTTTACCTACAAATTCTAATGAAAAAGCAACAGTATTTAATAAATATACAATAAAAGATGCTCCTAATCCTAGATATGTAGAGCATTGGGAAGGTTATTGCGATGAAATATTTAATTTTAAAGCATTAAATCCTACTATAAAATCTTTAAATAAAGTTGAAAAAGAACAATATTTATTTTTATCATCAAGATGTATGTCACATGAAGTTGTAAAAAGGTTAGTGTATCCTACTGAAATAAATGATTTCTCAAAATATTTAAAAACGACTAACTACTTAAAAGAAAATCATATAGAAGTTTGTAGTCATGAATATACAGAATTTGCTGGATTAAAAACAAAAGCACTAATAAAAGAAAGTGATATTACAGGTGAAGAAACATTATCAGAAATAGAAGAAGAAGTTAGAACAAGTTTAAATGTAAAATCTTTATCAATAAAAGATTGTTTAAGGGAACAGTGTTCTAATTTAACTGGTGAATATAGTAATGCATATTTATGTACAAATGTTATAAATTTATACGAACAGATAAATAAAAATAATAGAATGTCTGAAACTGGATTTTTAACTCTTGGTGCTTATATGTATAATTTATTTAGTGCTCCTAAAATAAATGATAATGCAAAAGCTTTATTTAATGGTTTTCAAACTAAATACGCAGAAGATAATGCAGGTGAAACAGCAAAATTACCTTCTGCTTTATTTAGTATTGATTATACTTTTATAAGACCAACTACAAATAATATAATAAAAACATTTAATAGAAATCTAGTAAGTTCTTCTGTTGTTGGTACTTATAGAGACTTATTTGAGAAAAGAAAAACACAAGAAGAAGGTGCAATGAATCTATTTAATTTCGCTGAATCTGGTGAAAGTGATTTCCTTGGTACAAAAAGATTTGTAGTATGTATGAAAAATTCTTTAAAAATAGAAAAAGGTTATTCTTGCGGTTCAGTACCAGAAGAAATGAATAATTTTGGTAAAAACTTGTTTGAATATGCGGTATATATAAAAACAATGCTCGCTATATATCAGACAATATATGCAACAATGGATATAGTAAAAAAATCTACGGAAGAGAAAGCAGGAGTAAAAGAGCAGAATGTAGATAGTGAAAATGATAATGCAAAAGAACAAAATAAAACAACTAAAAAAACGAAAAGTAAAAAATACTTCAAAACAATAGTTGTAAGTATTCTTGCTTTAATACCTGCTGCAAGTACAGATATTGGTAATAGTTTTCAAGATTTTTCTATTGACTTAGTTGGAAGAAATATGACGGAAACTGACGATTTTGGGAATTTGACAACATTAAGAGTTGAAAACCAATTAAGTGACATAACCAGTAATTCAGCAAATGGTATAGCTATATTAGCTGCTTGGTCAAGTGATAACTTTATAGGTAATTTAATTAATGCTGCTGTTGATTTTATTATGTTAATGGGAATTATATTAGCATATGTTATTCCTTTAATTCCTTTATATTTATGGATGATGGTTATTATAGGATGGTTTATGTTATTATTTGAAACAATAGCAATTCTTCCAATATGGATACCAACATTAACAACACCAACAGGTGATCATACGAGTGAAATGGAAAAGAAAGGTCTTGCTATAATTCTAAAACTTTTCTTAAAAGCCCCTCTTTTATGTATGGGATTGTTAACAGCTTGGGTTATAACAAATTCAGTAATAACAAGAGTAATGGGATTTTTAAATTTTGATGCTGTATTTAGTAGTGAATATGGATATAGTTTATCAAGCACAATAGATTCATTAGTTTTAATGTTCGCTTATTTAATATTTTTGTGGTACATTATTAATATTACAATAACAATAATAGAAGCTTTTTATGAGTTTGCAACAAACTGGTTAACTGGTAATCCAAGTACGAGACTTTATGGTAAAGATGTTGCAAGTGGTTTTTTACAAAAAAATTCTACACAAAGACAAACAATGGGTATGCTGAATCCAATAGGTAGAAAAAGAAGATAGGAAATATATGAAGAATTTTAAGGGAATATTTGCAATATTATTAATGTTTTTTTCATTTTCATTAAATGCAGAAACAGTAAATGCTAATGATTGTAATGATAAAATAAAAAATATATTTATTCAAATAAACAATGAATTTAATGAAAGTGAAGTTGATGCTTCTGAAAGAGAATCTTTAACCAATAAAGTTTTTGATAATATACTTGGAGAAGGTAACTCTACATTAGTGGAAAAAAAGAATAATCTAAGAAATAATTTAGGAAGTTGCTTTTCTTCACCTTTAGAAAAAGATGTCGCAATAAAAATATTAAGAATATTATATGGTGAAGTTATAAATAATCCAGTAAGAATAATATCTGTAATTTGGGGTGATTTTTGGGATACAAACGTTGAATTTAATGAAGAAAATTTTAATAAATCAACAGATATTGTTAATTTAATACCTGAAATTATAAAATCATATAATAATGTTATTTTTATTATAGGATTATTTTTATTATCAGTAATATATAGCAAGGAATTAATGTCCATATTAAATCCAGATAAAAGCAAATCTTTAAAATTTTTTGGTAAAAATACATTAAGAATATTAACTGGATTTTCAATGATTGCTCCTTTACCTTTATTTGAGGGTTATTCTATGGTGCAATTTTTATTTATAGTAATGATTATCCTTGCTATTCTAATATCAAAAGTTTTATGGATGTTTATTCTCCTTTCAATTAATTTTTCATATTATGAAAAAGATTTAGAATTAATGGTAGAAGAATATGATGTAAAAAGTAGTTATACAGATTCTATTATTTCAAATGTTATGATGCATTATTGTGATATAGAAAAAAGAGAAGTTTTTCTTAATAAAGATTTATATCAATTTAATAATAAGAAAAGTTTATTAGATCAAAATGAATACTATCAATGTTTACAAGGTAATGTCACAGAACCTAGTACAAGTGCTTATATTCCAAATTCAATAAAAATTGGTCAAGAGTGTGCAAGAAAATATAAATCTGATTCTTTAAATTATAATTATTATTGTGGATATATTGAAAACTTTGATAAACTGGATTCAAAAGAAAGTCAACTTCCAGTAAAAATATATAATGATTTAGGAATTGAATCTTCTGAATATCAAAGTATATTAAGAGGTATTGCTAAAAATTTAAGAAAATATGTATGCAGAGTAGATGGTGATAATATATTAGATCCTTCAAATAAAGATTTTCATTGTCCTGTTATGGCTGGTGACGATTATGCTTATGATCCTAAAACAGATTTTATAATTTTTAATAATAAATCATTTTCAAGCGAAAATGAAGAAAGAAGTTTTAGAAACTCTTTAGCATTAACAAGCAAGAGACAAATAGAAGACTACTTCAAAATAAGATTGCCTATTGTTGCCAGTGGTGTTCTAGGATATAAAGATAAAAATACAATAGATGAAGAAAGAGAAAAATTAGAAAGATTTTTATCTTTATATGAAAAAGGATTTGCAATGGCTGGTTCTGTATTTTATGAAAAAATAGATTATATGACACCTAATTATGATGTAATTAAAAGTTTTGAAAAAGCTTATTCAGTGGACTCGACAATAGATGGCGCAACAAAACAAGATATAAGAAAAGTAGGTGGTAAAGGCGCAGGATTAAGCTTTTCGCAAGTTTCTGATGTTAGTTTTCGTTCTGCTTCCATTTTATTGAAAGATTTTTTGTCAGGAGATCTAGAAGAATTTTTAGAAGGTGAAGAAGAATCAAAACAACAAAAAAAATCTATTATATTAGGAATAGGAGAGTTAGTTGGTTCTAAAACTTCTTGTGTTGTTGACTTTAAAACATGTCATGTTAACAGTATTAATCCATTTTTAGATTTAATGTATTACGGTAATGATATGATTGTAAAAGGAACATATGCGAAAATAGTTGTTGGAGCAGTAACTTATGGTTATAATAAATGGTTTGCTGAATCTATAGAAAATGAAAGATATGCCGCTAATAGAGGAAATGAAATATTAGAGTTTATATCAACAATACTTTCTATATATTTACTTGTTGGATTTTTCTTTGGTGTTCTACTACCATTTATACCATTTTTTACTTTTGCTGCTTTATTTTTTGGTTGGATACTTCAAACATTTAAGGTTATTATGTCAAGTCAAATATTAAGCTTGTACTTCTTAATACCAGATGAAAATGAAGATATTGCAGGTAAAGAGAAAAAAATATATAAATTACTAATAAAAACTGCTTTAACACCACTATTTTTATTAACAGGTTTTATAGTAACATTAATTATTGCAAATATTTCAATATCTTTAATAAATGTATGGTTATCAATAATGTTAAATAACTTAAATTTACATCCAGAAATGGGAACTGTATTAGGTATTTTAAATGGAATTATAGGAGTTTTAATATATGCTGTACTAGTTACCTTTGCTGTAATAAAAGCAAACGAAGCAATTGCAGGAATTCCAAAAGCAATCTCTCAGTGGCTTGATTTAGAATTAGAAGAAGAAAAAGCATTTAACCAATTACAAAGTATAGTTCAATCGCATATATTGCCACATATGAAAGGAAAATTATTCTTTTAAAACAATAAAAAAGTTGACTTTTTCTTTATTTTTATATATAATTAACCTAATTATTTTTATAGGTATTATATAATGGAAAAAACAAAGAAAAAGTTTCCGATATTTTTTATAATCTTTACATTATCATATCTGTTACTTGAAATTGTATTTAGAACAGATATGCTTAATGTAGTGTCAACTTTAAAAGATGTTGTTGAAATAGAATCAATAGAAGTAGTAGGTAGATTTATTGCCTCTATTGGATTTGTTATTTTCTTATTTTCTAACTTCAAACTTGAAATAAAATCATTGAAAAAATGGAATATATTATTAAAAGTAATAATATATCCTATTCTATTTGTTTTTGCTTTTAAAGGATTTTATAATTTTCAAGAAAAAGTTATAGAACATTTTGCTGAAAACTTTACAATTCAAGAAAAAAAAGAAGCTCTTTTATTATCTTTAGAAAAAGAATCTTTATATTTTGATAAAATAAAACAAGAAGGCTACCCTTATAATTCAGAAACAAAACAAGAAGCTGATTCTAAAATATTTTTGGCTTTATATCCTTTTTTATCTTCTAACAATGAAGAAAAAATTAATTATTTAGAAGAAAATAAAAAAATTCTTGTAGCTAATAGTGTTCTTGGAAAATGGAATATTAGTGAAAATATAAATGAAATGGCTTTTCAAGAATCAGAAATTTTAAAATCAATATTTTTTGGTTACAGAAATATGGATGAAAGTAGAATAAGAGGTTCTTTTACTTCTGGTCAAAATTTGTCATATGCTTATAATTACATATTAGCAAATTATGAAAATGCTTATAGAAGAGCAAGAATGAACTACAAATCAGAAGAAAAAGAATATCGTAATATTGCTAAAAGAATGTATTTTGCGCATAAAGATTTAATATCTAAAGAAGAATTTTATAGTAAAATAGAAAAAAACTTTGCTCATGCAGTATCATCCTTTCTTTCAGGGAATAAAAAACATCAATATTCAAAAGCTAATACTATTGAATATATTTTAAATAGTAATTTTTATATGAAGGGTCATGAAGTTCATTATGAGGTTAGGGCTTCAACATATAAACATGCAGATATGAGAATGTTTATATTAGCACAAAACTATCAAAGTACCTTAATATTTAGCGATTTATTAAATTCAATGGAAGTTGATAATAAAAACTGCTCTGCATTTAATGCAGAGGATTACTCTATTACATTAAACAATAAAAATGTTGGTATAGCAGAGCTAAATAAAGAAAAGTTTGATAAAGCTTATTATGAAATTTTTAATAATTCAAATGAAAATTATAATTCTATAAATTGTAATATTGGTTATAATGATTATGTTGAAACAAAAAGTAAACTTCATGAATTATTAACAGTAAAAAATGCTTCTTTTTATATTGATAATATACCTCTAACAAGTGTAACACCTAGTTATGTTAATAATCACTATCTATTTAGAAAAATAGCAATGCATTTATTAGAAGACTTTTTTTATAAAAATAAAAATTCATTTATTCTTGATTATTTTAATTATGATTTTGAAAAATATGCCGATTTTGAAAAATCACTTAATTATTCAAGTGAAAAAGCTTTTATTGCAAGTATAAGAGCCTTCTTTGCTAACGAATATACAAAGAAATATTTAGAAAGAGCTAAAGAAAATGGATTGAATTTATCATTTTTAAGAAATATTAAAGATTATAGAATCTCTTACGAAGAATTTTATAAAATTCCAAAAGTAAAAGAAGAAATAAAAAGAGTATTTCCTTTTTTTATTAATAGTGAAAATGAAGTTATTAATGCATATAATAAAGAAACTATGGATTCAAAAAATACTGAATCTTTTAGAGAGTATTTAATAAAGAAAAACTTTTCTAAATACTTAGAAGTATTAAATAATCCAAACTCAATGAGCTATGGAGAAGAATATTATGATTTTGGTAATGCAATTGCAAAATCTTTTATTGCACCACCACTTGTATTAATGATTTCTGCCATTATGATATTTTTATCTTTAATAAATTTAATATTTAAAATAGTTAATTATTTTTATAGTAATAATAAAAAACTATTAATAGTAAAACTATTATTAATAATGATTGTTTTAATATTACCTATATTAATTCCAAATAACTATTCAACAAATAAGTATATGGAATCTTATAAGGAAAATGAAAATTATAAATATAATATGCTAATATGGTTACAAAATACGGAAAATTTTGTTGAATTATTACATATTGATAATAAAATCATGAAGAATATTTATAGTGTAATTTATCAAATATCATTAGGATATGAAACTTCTTTGAATGGTGAAAATAAATATTTAGAAATAAAAAAAGTAAAATTAATAAAAGAATTAGAGAATAATCTCTAATTCTTTTTTTTGTTATAATACTTTATATTATATTTTATTCCATTTTTAGATACTAAATTTAGTTCTGTCCTTTCTAAATCAAGAATAAATAAATCTTTATAATCAGGGAATTTAGCGTCACCATCATAATCACCAATAACTTCAGTAACTACAAGTTCATCAACTTTATCAAGAAATTGTTTGTATATTGAAGAACCACCAATAACAATTATTTCAGGTTCTTCTGCTAACATAGTATAAATGCCTTCAATATCATTAAAGATTTCAATATTATCTGTGTTTATATCACTATCATGAGAAAGTGTTTTTGATAAAACAATATTTCTTCTTTTAGGAAGTGCTTTTCCTATACTTTTAAATGTGTTACTTCCCATAACAATAGGCTTATGTAAAGTATAATATTTAAAATGTTGTAAATCTTCTGGTAAATGCCAAGGTAATTTATTTTCAATTCCTATATTATAAGAAGAATCATGTGCTGTAATCATTTTTATTTTCATAAATCATTACCCCTTAAACAGAAAAAGGAAATTTAATTGGATCATGATGTTCATAATCATGCAATTCAAAATCAGAAGTCGTCACCCAAGTTTCAAGATCTTCAAGTGTTTTTATATTTGGATTAATTGTTAATCTTGGCGCTTCAAAAGGTTCTCTAGTTAACTGTTCTTTCATTAGTTCAATTTGATCTTCATATATATGACAATTAATTAATTTATGAAAAACTTTACCAGCTTTCAATCCTGTTATTTGAGCCATTAATCTTAATAAAACAACAGTTTGTGGCATATTAAACACTAATCCAAGCGGAACATCAATGCTTCTTTGATAAGAGGTTAAATGTAAAGTATCACCTAAAATAGAAAAAGTATGAGTATGCATACAAGGTCTTAAACAACCTTGTTCAAATTCACCTAAATTCCAAAATGTCATTACTTCACCGCGATCATCTATACCATTTTTTAAATTATTATAAATTTTAGCAAGTTGATCATATTCTCCTTCTGATTTTATTTTATTTATAACAGACTCAACCCCTTTAACATCATTATTTAAAATAAAATTAGAAATCTCACTATACTCTAAATCAGTTGGTGCTCTTCTCCAATGTCTACCCTGAACGCCATAAACACGCCCAATATCATCTGTTCCCTTTCTATATTTATTGTTCAACCAAGCTTCATTTTCATTCGCATTTGCATTCCAAGTATTACAACCAATTAATCTAAATTGCTCTGCACTATCATAACCACGTAAATAACCTAAAAGTTCTGCAATTGCAGCTTTCCAAAAAGATTTTCTTGTTGTAATTAAAGGAAGTTTGTCATCTTTTGTATCATATTCAAAATCTGCATTAATAACTGTTAAGCAACCTTTACCTGTTCTTTTATTTTTTATCATAACACCTTCATCTATTATTCTTTGACATAAATCAAGATATTGCTTTTCTAAAAAATTTTCCATTACTATTCTCCAAAATAAATTAATATTGTTATTTTATATATTATATATCAAAAATACAAAAAAAATGTTATCATATAAAAAAAAAATTTCAATAAACTCATTTTTTTGATATAATATAAATATAAAAAGAAAAAGATAAAAAAAAGGAAAATAGATGTCAGATAATAATGTCAATATCGAAGAACTACAACAAGAAATAAATACAGATAATTTATTTCAAATAATTAAATCAGAACAATCTTTCCACGAAGGAACTGGAACTATTAAAGAATATGTTGCTCGTGCAAAAGAACTTGGTGTAAAAAATTTAGTACTTGCAGACAGAAATACTTTATCAGGGGCAGTACAATTTTCAAAAGCCTGTAAAGGAACAGAAATAAAACCTATTATTGGTGCAACATTAAGATTAGAATCACCATTACTTGATGTACAAGCAAGTATTATAAAAAATGAAACCCAAATAAGAAATCTTACAAAATTAGAAAATAAAGCAGGTGAACTAATATTTAAAAAACAAAATATAAATTTATTTCAATTATTATCAAGTGAAGAAAACTATAAAAAGATAAATGAAATAAAAGCTTCAATAGAAAAATTAAAAAAGTCAAAAAGTGCTGTAAGAAATATTAACTTTTTAAGAGATATGAATAATATATTTTCTGAAATGGTAGGAGGAGACTTTAAATTTATTGAAGAAGAAGTGTTAGTTAATATTGAAGAAACACTAAAACAAAAAAGAAAAGAAAAAGAAAAATACAATCCTGATACTGATATTGATAAATATATAGATGTTGAAAATTTAAATTCACTTCTTTCTAATATAAATAATGAATTAGAAACAACAGATCTTCTTGTAGTATCAAGAAATGATGAAGGTTTTAATAATCTTAAAAACTTAATAACTCTTGCAAATCTTGAAGGTCAAAAAAATGTAAAAGTAAAAGAAACAAAAGAAGCTGTAAAAAGAGAAGTTGATTCATTTCAAGTTGTAACAATGGAGCAATTAAAAAAACATAAAGCTGGCTTAATGTTTTATATAGGTGATAAAAATGATGCGTTAGGAAGAAATATTTTAGAATCAAAAAGAGATGGTGAAAAAGTAATTCAATATTTTAAAGAAAACCTTGAAGATCAAGTATTTCTATTTATGAAAAATTCTATAAAAGATGATCACCCTAAATATGTTGAAGAAGAAAAAGTATTAAACCAAAAATTAATAGAAATATCAGATAGATTTCAAATTCCTTGTGTGGGTACTCATGATGTAAGGTTTGTAAATGAAGAAGATTATGAAATTCATGATATAAAAAGAGCAATTTTATTAAAAGAAAATGTAAATGCTTTATCAAGAGTAAAAACAGAATATAAACATCAATATATGATTTCACCAGAAGAATTAGTAGAAAAATTTAAACATTATCCAGAACTATTAATTAATAACGCAGAAGTTGCAAAAAATAGTAAATTCTTTATAAAACTTGGTAAAAGCATATTACCAGAATTCCCTATTCCAGAAGATTTTGAAAAAGAAATATTAGAAAAAACAATAAAAGAATTAAATATTCCTTTAATTGATAATGATATGAGAAAAACTCTTGAAGAGCATTACTATCCTGAAGTTAAAGAAAAATTTCCAGAAGATGAATGGGAATACGAAAAATTTAATAAAGTAAATAATATTGTTGCTGGTGAATATATGAAGCATCTTGCTTGGGAAGGCATTGAAGAAAAAATGTCAATCAAATTAAAAGATGAATGGCAAAATAAAAAAGAAGAATATAAAGAAAGATTTGAATATGAAGCTAACATTATAAATGATATGGGATTCCCTGGTTACTTTTTGATAGTACAAGACTTCATAAATTGGGCTAAGAAAACAGGTGTTCCAGTGGGACCAGGTCGTGGTTCTGGTGCTGGTTCTTTAATAGCCTTTGGACTAAATATTACTGCCCTTGATCCTATTAAAGATGGTCTACTATTTGAAAGATTCTTGAATCCAGAAAGAGTTTCAATGCCAGATTTCGATATTGACTTTGGTGAAGGTTTTGATTCTGAAGGTAACATTGTAGGAAGAGATCATGTAATAGAATACACTAAACAATTATATGCAAATAAAGAAACAGGAGAATTTACTGTTTCACAAATAGCAACAAATGGTGAATTTAAAGTAAAAAATGGTGTGAAATCAGTAGCAAAAGCACTTGGTCATACTGTTGATTATGAAAATATGCTGAGTAAAATGATAGATTCTATATATAATAAACCAGATCTTAAATTTAAACATTTATTTGAAGATGAAGAATTCTTAAATAAATATGAAAATGAAGCTGAATTTAAAATAATAATTGATTTAGCACAAAAACTCGAAGGAAAAAAACAATCTTCTGGTGTTCATGCTGGTGGTGTTGTTATCGCACCTAAAAGAATTACAGACTTTGCACCATTACAATGCTATCCAGATGGTAAAGGTCTTGTAACTCAATTTAATAAAGATGATGTTGAAGATGCTGGTCTTGTTAAATTTGATTTCTTAGGATTAAAAACTTTATCAGTATCTCAAGAAGCGTTAAAAAGAATAAATGAAAAAAAACCAGAAGATGAAAAAGTAGACCTTGAATTAATACCTGAAAATGATCAAGTAACTTTTGATATGTTAAGAAAAGCTTTAACTCATAACGTATTCCAAATAGAATCAGACGGTATGACTAAATTGGTAAAAGAACTACAAGTTGAAAGTATATCAGAAATATCAGATTTATTAGCACTATATAGACCTGGGCCAATGCAATCTGGAATGATGGAAAAATATGAAAAAGTAAGAAAAGAAATTTTAAAAGAAAGTAGAGAAAAAAATGTCCCTACTTATGAGGTTAAGTTTAATCAAATAGATAAAAGTAAGATATCAGCAGAAGATATTGACGCATTTATTCCAATACATAAAGATTTGGCTTCTAACCTTGAGCCTACAAATAATCAGATGATATATCAAGAACAGGTAATGGAAGCTGGTCAAAAATTAGCTGGTTATTCTCTTGGTGGTGCTGACATGCTAAGAAGAGCAATGGGTAAAAAGAAACCTGAAGAAATGGTTAAGCAAAAACTATTATTTATTTCTGGCGCTTTTGATAAATATAGAAAAGAATTTATAGAAACAACAAGAAAACATAAAATAAATAAACAAGGTAAAGACATAGATATAGAATTATCAGATTATAAAACTATTCTTAGTTTGGAAAAATATCTTGATGAAAAAAATGGTCAATTATTCATGTCAAAAGAAGAAAAAATAATTGACTTCTTTAAAGAGTTTTTAGAATATAGTGAAAATGAAATAGAAGAATTAAAAGTATCACTTCATAAATACAAAGTTAATGATTTTAAAAATCTTCATAAAGATAACATTGAAAAGGGAATAATAAAGAAATCAATAGAAGCAGGAATGTCAAAAGAAGATGCAGAACTTGCATATCAAAGAATATATTATTCATTAGCTCAATTTGTAAGATTCAATAATGTATTCTCTGCAATTGAAAAATTTGCTGCTTATGGTTTTAATAAATCTCACTCATTAGCATATGCAAATGTATCTTACCAAACAGCATACTTAAAAGCAAACTATCCAACAGAATTTTTCGCAGCAAACTTGACTTTCCAAGATGATGATTTAGATAAAGTAAATAAGACTTCTGTTGATGCACAAAGAAATTTTGGAATTGAAATTTTACCTGCTGATATAAATGAAAGTGATATGGTATTCATGCCTTTACCAGAAGAAAAGAAAATAAGATTTGGATTTTCTGCAATTAAAGGTTTAGGTAATATAGGCGTAATGATTCTTAAAGAAAGAAAAGAAAATGGTGATTTTGATAGTATTGAAGATGTTATATTTAGAGTTGCATATAGATCAATTAAAGAAAATGTAAAAAATACAAAAGTTAATATAAGAGCATTTGAAGGTCTTGTACATTCAGGAGCACTTGATCAATTTATTCCTGATTATGTTAAAAATAATAAAAATATATTATCAAAAAGAGAGTACTTAGTTCATAAATTCCATTTAATAACTGAAAATTCATATCCAAAAACAAAAGAAGATTTGGTTGATATTGTTGAAGAAAAGTTAAAAACAGGAAAATATTCAGAATCTTATGCTTTTGATTATTCAAAAATAGAAAATATGAATGATACTCAAAAATTAATAGCTGTTGAAATGGCTTATAATAAGTTATCAAAAGTTATTGGTAGTGAAAATATGAAAGGTAAAAATAAAGTACCAAATGATGTATTAAAATCACTAAATGACAAAACTGATTATATTATATCTAAAATAAAAGAAGGTGTTTATAAATCAAATATTGAAGAGTTAACTAAAGAAGTTGAGAAGAACACAAAAGTTGATAAACTAACGGCTCTAAATAAAGAAAAAGAATTAACTGGTCTTTATATCAGTGAACACCCTGTTAATGTAGGAGATGCAAAAGCTAAGATTGCTCTTGATCCAAAAGAAAATCTTATGGATATAAATAAGATAACACCAGAAAAAGACGGTAACTTTACAAGAATTATTGGTGTTGTTAAAAATGTATTCCCTATAATAATCAAAAATGGTAAAAATGTTGGAGCTAAAATGGCAAAAGTTACAATTGAAGATGAAACAGGTGATATAGAAATCACATTCTTTGCAGATGCTTATAAAGTTGCAAAAGATTCTTTATTAAAAAATTCAGTTATAGCTATTGATGGTGAAATACAATATAGTGAACAATATGGACTAGCATTAAAAGCAGAAGGTTTAAATCCTATATTTCCAGAAGGTAATTATATAGCACTAAATAAACCAAGAACTAACAACAAAAAATATAAAATGTAAATAAAAAAACCGTTATTTGAATAACGGTTTTTATTTTTATAATCTGATTTTATCTTTATATTTAGTTTTCATTTTCTCCATAAAGTAATCAATAGGACTTTCAATTTCTTCACCCTCTTTTGAATTCATTAAACTCTCAACTTTTTCACCAATACTTCCTTCTGGAAAACTCTCAGCAAGTATTTTAAGTGTTTCTTCTGTACCAAAGACTTCATCACACATTTCTCTTATCTGATTATCTTCTGCTGTTGAAGAGAAAGCCCAACGCTCCATTGAAGATAATGTATTATATAAAAATTGTGTATATTCACCTTTTTTAGTAGAGAATTTAACAACAAATGGAACCCCCTCCTGAGTAGGACCGTTTAAATCTGTTCTTACTTTATCCGATACTTCACCATTTAAATCAAATTTTTGAACAATCTTCTTGTAGTTATCACCACCAGATAATATAAACTTACTATTACATAAATCTATCATTTGATCATCGAAGTCTTCAATAAGCTGTGAAATAAGACATATTGATAAGTTCCACTTACGTCCTTCCCTCATGTCTTGTTTTATTTGACTTCTAAAGTCTCCAATTCCATTAGTTCTATGTAATTCATCAATACAGAATCTTTTTGGAGTTGAATAATTTTCTTTACTTCTATCATACTGAAAATCCTTGTATAAAGGAGGTACAATTTCAGAAAGTTTCTTATCCAAGAAAAAGTTTCTAGTAACAACAAACCTTGCAAGCATATAAAATATACCTGATTGTTTTTTAGCAGTTGCATCACCATCTGGTGCAACGTCATTTAAATCTAATGAAACAACTCTTGCTTCGTCTAAATCAAGTTTTGTAGGTTCGTTTAGAATAGGGTACAAGTTAATATTCTCATTTAAAACACGAATAAAATAATCAACCATATTTTCACCAGTTTGTTGAACAATTGGTTTTTTATATTGACTTGTAATATTTTGATCACTATTACATATTTTGATAGCATCTTCTAATTTAGGAACAGCATACCTTTGTGCAATTTTAGCACCTTCATGCTCATCTCTTTTAAATAATTCATCTGTAATCCACCACCAAGTTCTTCCTTTAGCTTTTAAATCATATAATTGCAACAATCTATCAATTCTTTTATCTACAAATTCTTCATAAGATTTAGGCTGATTAGAATCTTCATATCTCTTATACAATGCATGAACTACGTTATTTATCATAGCATCCATAGAAGCAATCTGCTTAGAACCTGCTGGTGTTAGAAGTAATGATAAAAATCTAATAAGAAAAGATTTTTCTTTTTCAGTAGGATAACGTGCTCCAAGTTGTGTATCAAAAACATTAATTGCATCATCAACAGAATTAGATAATTTATAATATACAGCTTCTTTTCTTCTATTAGGTGGTAACATACTATGGAATAATCTAATTAATCCAGAACTTGAAGGACCTATATCTATTATACCAATAAAAGGTATTTTACCAGCAGCTAACTTACTTGATTTAGGTGTTATTGCAAAAGAGAAATTAGAATAATTTGCCCAAACAGATTTACCAGAACCCGGTTTTGCGAAAATTAGTTCATTCCAAGAAGCTTGTTTCTTCGAAGCTACTTGATATGGCATTATTTTACCATCGAGTGTTCTATTAATAATACAACCTTCATCCCAAATATTTGCTTGTCTTGACAATGGCAAAGTATATAATACATAATCCATTCTTTGGAGATAGTTATTACCAACTATTTTTGGAAAGAATGCAGGTGTAGTATTAAAAACGCCCTCATAAGGATCATCATTTACAGGTAAAACACCTTGAGAACCCCAACTTTGTAAAGCTTTTAATAATTCTTGTTTTCTTTTATTTAAAGTATCAAGATCATCAGCCCAAGTATTTACAGAAATACCATTTTTAGTAATAGTTTCGTCTGCTAAATCTAATCTATTAAATTCTTCAATAGACTCTTTTATTAGTTTATTATTAGAACCTGGCGACCAAGCAAGTATTGCTGCCAAAAACTTTTTAAGACCTACATTATTCAAACCACCACCTTCTAATTTAAAAGAAATTTGAAATGGTGTACTTCTATCTACGTATTCAATAAATTCAAAAAATGGAGTTGGTTCTTCTTGTGGAACATCAACATACATGGAAGTGATATATCTATCATCTAATTTGACTGTATTATCATTGACTTTTTCAAAAGAATCAGGAACAAGTTGTTTTTTCAAATTTGGATATAGTAAATATGATATATCATGTTCTTTTACTGTTGTATCGAAATCATTATCTCTCATAACAGGTTTTGAATTAGGTAATCTTGCACTCCAATTAGCAGAAACCATTTTAGAGTTTATAGAACTTTTTATAACATTACTTTTATCTTTAACATCAAGGATGGAGTAACTTATTCCTGTTGTTTTTAAAGAAGTAAGGATTATATTTAGAACTTTTTTATGTATATTTTCTAAACTTTTATAATTTAGCATAATATTTTGAGATTTTTCATATAAAGAAGTTTTAGATATTTCTTCATTATAATCTTTTATTTCACCTTTAAGACTTGTTTCAATCAAAGTAGGTCTTGACCAAAAAACAAGATAGTTATCCTCATAACAAGTAAAATCTAAAAGATTTTTTATTTTATCTTTAAATAAGAAATCCGAATCCATTTGCATTCTTTTTGACTCTTTAACAAATGGAGTAATAAGATTTGTTAAAGTTTGCTTAGTTCTTTCTGCATCTTTGCTGTATACAAATTGTAATGAGTGACCACTATTTTTAAAGTGAGTTTTTAATTTTTTGTATAAATCCAGTGCAACAACTGCTTGCTCTCTTTTATCTACAATTTTTCTTATACCTTGTATAGATACTATGCTTACAAGCGATCCATCTTGTGCTGTAAAAAATTTTGGATTTGTTGCTGTATCTAAAAAACAATAATCCTGTATATCATTATAAAGACTACCTCTTATTTGAGATAGTAAAACATCTAATCCTGATACTAGTTTTGTTGTTAAGCTCATATAAATATTCCCTTTTAATATTCTATAATTATCATATATTCAAATAAAAAAAATTCAACTAAAGAAAGTCAGATATAATCATAGTTGGATATATTAAACCTAATTTTTCCGCAATTTTAACAACATTAAAAATATTTTCTCTCTTAACAGAAATTAAAATTCCAGAGTTTCCATAACTTAAAACCTTAATTTCGTTTTTTTGAAACTCTATAGCAGTATTTAACATTTTTATTCTATCGTTTATTTTAATCCAATTAGAAAGATTTGATTTAGGAAATACATCTAAAAAAGAATATAAATAATTATAAGCCCCCAAACCAATAGAAACTGAATTTTTTTCTATATTTTTAACCTTAAATAATTTCTTTGGCTCAATATCTTTTAAATATTTTTTATTTTTCGTAACATATAACTCTTCAATATATATATTGCAATATTTACTTAAAAATAAATATTCAAAATCATTAATCCAAATTTTATTTTTTTTGTATTGAGCAGGTAATATATTAATAATGTTGCTATCTATATTATTTAACTTAACATGAATTAATGAATGATATTTTGAAATAAATTCAAAAGCAAAGTTTTTATTTTTTGATATTTTTTTAAAAATATCAATATTTTTTTGTTTATTTTTAAAATCATCAACTTTATTATCATCAATACCTAAATAAACCCAATCTCCAATAGGATAAGAAACTTTACATAAATTTCTTGTATAATCATATCGTGGATAATTTAAGTAAAACTGAATTTCTTCTGTATCTTTTTTTTGTTCTGTTATAAAAAAGCTATTTTCTTCATAATTAATATCAATATGAGATGTTATATTTTTTTTATTTATATTTTTTAAATTAAAAGACTCAATTAAATTATCAATTAGTGTAGGATATTTTAAATATAATTCATAATTATTTTGTATTAATCTGATAGTTTTTTCTGCAAGAATAGATATTTCTTTTGCAACAATTTGTCTATGTACATCTGTTAGTCCTAATTCATAGATTATTGAATTTAATTTAATTTTAAAAAAGTTTTCAGGTTTTATATTTTCATTTTTAATATTAAAATATGAAAAAAAATCTTCTGGAAAATTAGTTATCCAAATTATATTGTCTTCTAATTCTTTGTAATTGTTAACTTTAAAATATCCTTTGCTACTTGAATAACCTATACCATTATTTCCAGTTGGTAAATTTATCATTTTACCATTTTTTTCATATATTTTGCTATCTAAAAATAGTACACAGCCTATTTCATAATCAACCATTATTTTTCTTCTCCATTTGCTTTATAATGGCTTTGAAATTTTTAGGGTGATATTTTTTAAGATCTGTTTTATTCCAGTATTCTATTTCATCTTTAAATACATTATGATTTGGAATCCAACGTAAATATTTTAAAGGTAAGTGATTTTTTTCTATAGTTTCTTCTTTTTGAGAATGTAAATAATTCACTAAAATATTAACATCGCTTGCTCCGTTTGAAAATAAAGTTTCAGCAACTTCTGTTCTATCTTTTATAGCTTCTTCAAGAATAGAAACAGAATCATATATTTCTTCAAGGTGATCATTGTTTTTTGAATTATTATATAATTCTTTCACAAACCATATCATTCTAATCAAATTAAACAACTCTTCCTGATCTATTTCAGGAATAAATGCTATTGTTCCTTTATTTAATGCTATTAAATTATCAAGGTGCTCATTATAATAACAAAGAGAGCATGATTTGTGCCAAGCATTATTTTTATAATGATAATGACTATGTTTATTAATATTTATACCACAAAAAGCACATTTTTTATTACTTTTACTATCCGCACTTTTTTTATCTTTTTCAGTTGCTTCTTTTTTTAATCTATCAACATTTAACATTAACTTTTTATTCATAAAAACTCCTTAAACTGTCTCATTCCAAGATTGTATTGTATTTATAAGCATATCAATAGTGTGTGGCATATCAATAACAAGAGCGGAAGCAAATATCATGAGTATTATCTTTCCATAACCTGTTTGCTGAGAACCTTCAGAAGCCTCTTTTAACATATAAATAGCTTTAATAAAATATATTACTCCAATAACCTGAAAAAGAGTAAATAATAATCTTAATTTTTCTTTTAATTTTTGAACAGATTCTTGTGCTCCATTTTCATTTTTTAATTTTTGCGCTAATTCTTCTGTTAATTGCATTGCATCATTAAAACAACTAGTATTATTACCAAAAGGATTTTGCATACTTGTTTCTGCATAAAAACAATAGCTATCACCTGTACCACCTTGAACTGTATTAATTACCATGCTCATTGTTTGATTTAAATTTAATAAAAGACTTGCTCCAAAAAATATAACTATTGCTGATATTGGAGAGTTTTTAGGGTTTCGTTGATCTTGTGCATAATCAACCAACTTTTTTATGCCCATAAATACTAATATAGCTCCCATAAGAACTCCTATTGTTCTTATAAGTATATAAACAGAAGTTAAAGTATTATCAAATGCAGTTGGTTCTGCTAATAAAGGCAATGGCAAAAAAAGCATTACTAAAATTAAAAAATTTTTCATCCGTGTTCTCTTTTTTTTTATTTTTTTTTCATTTTACATTATTATTATATTTTTTCAATAAAGAAGAATAAAAATAAAGCTACAATATTTTGTAGCTTTATTAATTATTTAATGAAAAAAAGTTATCCTCTGTTTCTTCTTAATTCACCCTTCTCAGTAACTATATAAGAAGTTTCAATTTTTAAGATTTTTCCATATCCATCTAATGTATCACCTACTGAATATGCTCTCGCTCTTGAACCTTCCTGACCTTTTACTTTAATATACGCTACATTACCACCTATAATACCTTGTAAATGATATTCAGGAATAGTAGAAGCCGCAGAAGTATTTGCTTTTTTATCTATTATTATTGCATTTTTGGGTTCTTCATTATTTTTTTTTAATAAATTAATAACATTATTCTGCTCATTAGAAGTAGAAATTTGTTTATCTTGCTTTTCAACTTCTTTTTCTAATTTAATAATTTTTCTACTAAGATCTCTTTGCTCTTCCATTAATTTTTGATTATCAATTTTAGCTTGTTTTAAATCTTGTAAAATCTTTTTATTAAAACTTAGAGCTTCATTTAGTTTACCTTCAATAATACTTAAATCATTAAGTCTAAATCTTTGGCTATCAAAAACTTTCTTGAATTCTGTATATACTCTATCATATATTTTAGCTTCAAGATCTTTATCAAGCATTTTATTTTCCTTTATAAGATTTAAAGTTGCTTCAACAGTCTTTTTCAATAACTCTTTATTATTTAATTGTTCTTCTTTAACAGAATCAATCTCAACAATAAATTGTTCTAATTGTTCTTGAAGTTTTAACATTGATTTACTATCTTTATTATAATTTTTTTGGATAGTATTAATGATTGCTTCTTGATCTTTTGTATTGGTTTCTAACATTTTATTTTTATTCATAAAGCTAACTTGATTTAATTCAAGTTCTGCCATTTTATTTTCATAATCAGAAATTGTTTTATTAAGTTCTTTAACTTTATCAGAAACAATTTTTTCAGCAATCTTAGTTGTTCTTTCTTCAAATTCTTCACTGTATATAGAGTCACCTTCTCTTTCTAATGAATCATTTTCAAACATAGAAGATATATTATCTTTGTAAAGATAACCAGCAAATCCAGCACCACCTAAAATAGTAACACCTAATATACCTGCAATTATCTTTTTAAGTGGAGAATTAGATTTTTTCTTTTGTAATAAATCTTCAACTTTCACTTCTTTTTTAGGCTTTTCATCTTCATCTTTAATATCAAGATTTTGAGTAACTTTCATAGCTTCTGAATCAATATCTTCATCCATATCTTCAAAATCTTCTTCTTCATCTTCTTTATTAATAAAGTCATTTACATACTCTAAATCGTCTTTATCCTCTTCATCTTCATCATCTTCTGAACTGAAAATATCTTCAATAGCCAAATCATCATCATCTTCATCATCTTCAAATGCATCTTCTTCTAATTTTTTCTGTCTTTCTTTTTCTTCTTTTTCTTTTGAAAGCTTTATATCATCTTCATCTTCATCTTCAACATCAACAACATCTTCTTCTTCGCTATCAAAATCAAAATCTTCCTCTTCTGAATCTTCACTATCTTCAAAACTGAAGTCATCTTCTTCTTCTTTAATAGTTACTTCTTTTTCATCTTTGGAAGTTTTTACCTCATTAGAATCATCGTCAAAATCAAAATCATCTTCTTCTGTTTTAGTTTCTTCTTCTGAATCTTCATCAAAATCAAAATCTTCTTCTACGTCTTCAACACTTGAATCTTCAGTAGAATCGTCATCAAAATCGAAATCGTCTTCATAATCATTATTTTTTTCAGAAGTTACTTCACTTCGTGTAGATTCAGTATCTTCTTCTGTATCCTCATCAAAATCAAAGTCATCTTCTTCTGATTTACTATCATCTTCTGAATCTTCATCAAAATCAAAATCATCTTCTACTTCTTCCGAATCTTCATCATCAAAATCAAAGTCATCTGACTCTTCTTTTTTAGAAGAGTCTTTTTCAACCTTAGATTCAGAATCATCGTCAAAATCAAAATCATCTGATTCCTCAGACTCAGAATCGTCATCGAAATCAAAATCCTCTAATTCTTCTTCTTTAGAATCTTCTTCGAAATCAAACTCAAATTCGTCTAAGTCTTTATTTTCGTTTTTAATATCCTTACTCATATTTACTTCACCTTATAATTTAAAAATTAAAATAAAACTGGAACTCTGTCATCATTAACTTCGTCAACGAAAAAGATTCCTATCATGCCACCGTCCTTCTTAATAGTTGGCGGTCTGTTAAATTGCTGTAATGCAATATCTGCTAAATTATCATTGATAATTTGTAATCCTGATTTAGTAGCCTCTAAACTATTACTAGTAAATGGGTTTTCTAAGTTATTAACAAGTCCATCAAGCTCTCTTAAATCTTGTTCTTGCTCATTATCTAAATAATTAGTACTCAACATTTGAAGCATTACGCCACCTACAACGCCACCCCATCTTTGAACATAATGATAATCAACATCAGAAGACATATAATTAGTTGCTTCTTCATAATCAATTGCAATAGCATTAATTGGAATAGTTTCTCTGTTATAAACCATTCTATTGAATGTTATTTTCAATTTATCTCTTGGCATATAAGGAACATCCAAGAAAGGAACACTTATATTACCTAATAATTTAGTACCATCCATAGGTCCACCTACTATTTCTGCATAAACAAAGTCACTATAATCAGAGTTTACAGGCATAACTAACTGCGCGTATACTAATGTTGTTGAAGGTATTTCCACAATATTATTTCTGTCATTAGGTGAACTTTGCTCTCTTGTAAAGTTTTCTCCATTATTTGTACCACTATTTGAATTATTTGCAATAGCTTGTTGCCTTCTATTTTCTATTTCTGCTCTTAATTCTTCTTCTTTCTCTTTTTCTTTAAGATAAAATTCAGAAGTTGCAGTACTATGAGTTTCAACCATTCTTGCTTCTTGCATACTAATTAGAAGTTCACGTTTTTTAGCAATCATTTGCTCTAATAAAAGTCTTTCAGAAGCTGTTAAGTTATGATCTATTTCATTAGAACAGATTTTACCTTCTCTATTTAGATTGTCTTTATCACAACCATATTTATCATAACCTTCACGATCAAAGCCTTCACGATCAAATCCATTAATATCAAAACCGTCACGGTCAAGACCAGAACTATCATAACCTTCTCTATTATAACCATTTTTGTCAAATCCGCCTTTATCATAACCTTCACGGTCAAAACCAAATTGGTCAAAGCCAGCATCATCAAATACTTTTTGTTGACTAAATGATTCACAAGGTAGACCTGCACGATTTAATCCAGTTCTATTACAACCATTTTTATCATAACCTTCACGATCATATCCATCTCTGTTAAAGCCTTGTTTATCATAACCATCTTTATCATATCCATTACGATCAAATCCGTTTTTATCAAAGCCAAACTTATTATAACCTTCTATATTAAATCCATATTGATCATAACCTTCTGAATTATAAATAGATTTACCACAAGCAACACCTTCACGGTCAAATCCTTTTTTATTACAACCCGAAGCATCATATCCAAATTTATTATAACCTTCACGATCATATCCGTTTATATCATAGCCATTAATATCAAAACCTTCTTTATCAAAGCCATTACGGTTGAATCCATCTTTATCGAATCCTTGTTTATCATAACCTTCACGATCAAAACCATTTTTATCAAAACCGTCACGATCATAACCTTCTATATCATAACCAAATCTATCGAAACCTTCTCTATTAAAGCCAGCTATATCATAGCCATATTGATCAAAACCTTCTGAATTAAATACTCTGTCTGTAATATTTGAATTACAAATTTTACCTTCTCTATTTAACCCTTCTTTATTACAACCTGCTCTATTGAAGCCTTCACGGTCATAACCATTTTTGTTGAAGCCTTGTCTATCGAAACCATCACGATCAAATCCTTCTTTATTAAATCCAAATTTATCAAAACCGTCACGATCAAAACCATTAACATCAAAACCGTTTTCATCAAAACCTTCACGATCATAGCCAAATCTATCATAACCATATTGGTCATAACCGTCAGCACCATACACTCTTGTTAATTCACAAGGTTTACCTGCTCTGTTAATTCCTTGTTCATTACAACCATTACGATCAAAACCTTCGCTATCAAAACCGTCAATATTGAAACCATCTTTATCATAACCTTGTCTATTATATCCTTGAGCATTGAAACCATTACGATCATAACCATCTCTGTCATAACCTTGACGATCAAAGCCAAATTGATCATAACCTTGTGCATCATAAACTAATGTAATATCTTCTAATTTACAAGGTTTACCATCTTTATCAAGACCTTGAATATTACAACCATTTTTGTTAAAACCTTCACGGTTAAATCCATTCTTGTCAAAACCATTGCGATCATAACCATATCTATCGTATCCAGCCTTGTTGAATCCTTCTTTATCAAATCCATCACGATCATAACCTTCTTTGTTAAATCCATTACGATCATATCCGTTTTTGTCGAATCCATCTTTATCATAACCAAATTGATCATAACCATCTTCATCATAAACAAGAGTAATATCTTCTAATTTACAAGGATTACCATCTTTATCAAGACCTTGAATATTGCAGCCATTTTTGTTAAAACCTTCTACATTAAATCCATTCTTATCAAAACCTTCACGATTATAGCCAAACTGGTCATAGCCATTTTCATCATAAACTAAATTTTCTTCACAAGAATTACCGTTTTTATCAAGACCTTGTGCATTACAACCTTTACGATTAAAGCCGTTTCTATCAAAACCATTACGATCATATCCGTCTTTATCAAATCCGTCTCTATCGTAACCAAATTGATCATAACCATCTTTGTCATAAACAAGAGTAATGTCTTCTAAATCACAAGGATCACCATTAACATCAAAGCCTTCTTTATTACAGCCATTTTTATTAAATCCAGACTTATTAAAGCCTTCTTTATTAAATCCATTTCTGTCATAACCATCTTTGTCATAGCCATTACGATCATAACCGTCTTTGTTAAAACCATTTTTATCAAAACCTTGGCGATCAAAGCCATTTTTATCAAAACCTTGACGATCAAAACCATTACGATCAAAACCAAACTGATCATATCCGTTTTCATCATATACAAGAGTTACATCTTCCATGTCACAAGCTTGACCATATCTATCAAAACCTTCTTTATTACAGCCCTGTTTATTATAACCTTCTGCATTAAATCCAAACTTGTTATAACCTTCACGATCAAAACCATTTTTATCATAGCCATTTTTATCAAACCCATCACGATCATAACCAAACTTATCAAAGCCATTACGATCATAACCGTCTTTATCATAACCAAACTGGTCATATCCAGCCTCGTCATAAAAACGACTTTCAGAATCTTCACAAACTTCACCGTTTTTATTTAAGCCTTGCTTATTACAACCATTACGGTCATAACCATTACGATCATATCCAAATCTATCATAACCCTGTCTATTATAACCTTCTTTGTTAAAGCCATCGCGGTCATAACCTTCTTTATCATATCCTTCACGATTAAATCCATTACGATCATAGCCCTGTCTATTATAACCTTCTTTGTTAAAGCCGTCACGGTCAAAACCTTGATTATCAAAACCGTCACGATCAAAGCCTTCACTATCGAAACCTTGACGATCAAAACCATCTTTATCATAACCAAACTGATCATAACCTTCATTATCATAAACTCTAACAGTATCACATTGTTTACCCTGTCTGTTTAATCCTTGTCTGTTACAACCATTAACATCATAACCTTCTGAATCGTATCCGTTTCTATCAAAACCAAACTTATCATAACCATCAGCATTATATCCGTCACGGTCAAAACCATTTTTGTCATAGCCATTACGATCATATCCGTCTTTATCATAACCAAACTGATCAAAACCTTCATTATCGTAAATTTTAGTTATATCTTTATCTTCACATACTAAACCGTCACGATCAAAGCCTTCTTTATTACATCCTTTTCTATTAAATCCATATTTATCAAAGCCATTACGATCATATCCATCTTCATTATAACCAAATTGATCATAACCGTCTTTGTCAAATATTCTAGTAATATCTTCTATTTTACAAGGTTGACCTTCACGATCAAAGCCTTGTCTATTACAACCATTACGATTGAATCCAGACTTATCAAATCCATTACGATCAAAGCCATCTCTATCATAACCAAATTGATCATAACCTTCACCATCATAATTTTTAATATTATTATAATTACCACGAGAGGCATTACTGGTATCTATTCCTTTTAAGCATACATTACCTTGTCTATCATAACCGCTCTTATTACAACCATATCTGTTATAACCTTCTTTATCAAAACCTTCACGATCATAACCATCTCTATCATATCCATCTTTATCAAAACCATTACGATCATAGCCATCACGGTCAAAACCAAAAACGTCATATCCATCAGCATCATAACCATTACGGTCAAAACCAAATTGATCATATCCATTTTCATCATAAACACGTTTTTCTTTACAAATATCACCATTCTTATCAAGACCTAATCTATTGCAACCATTACGATTAAATCCTTCACGGTTAAATCCTTCACGGTTATAGCCATCTTTATCGAATCCAGCTTTATCAAAACCATCTTTGTCGAAGCCATCTTTATCATATCCCCAAGCATCGTAACCGTCTTTGTCATAACCGTCACGGTCAAAACCAAATTGGTCATAGCCTTCTTCGTCATAAACACGCTTTTCATTACAAATTTTACCGTTTTTATCTAAACCTTGTGCATTACAACCATTTCTATTATAGCCTTCTTTATTGAATCCATTTCTATCAAAACCGTCTTTATCATAACCAAGTCTATCATAGCCATCTTTATCATAACCATTACGATCAAAACCTTGTGCATCATAACCATTGCGATCAAAACCATCTTTATCATAACCAAACTGGTCGTAACCATCAGCATTATAAACTCTTTCAACCTCACAAGGTTTACCTGCTCTGTTTAAACCAAGTCTATTACAACCATCTCTATTAAAACCGTCACGATCAAAACCTTCTTTATTAAATCCTTCACGATCATAACCTTCAATATCAAAACCGTCACGATCATAACCTTGCTTATCAAAACCTAATCTATCATAACCCTCACGGTCAAAACCATCTTTATCAAATCCATTACGATCATAACCGTTACGATCAAAGCCTTCAATATTATATCCAGCACGATCAAAACCGTCTTTATCATAACCATTGCGATCATAACCAAATCTATCATAACCGTCACGATCAAAACCTTCTTCATTAAATCCGTTTCTATCAAAACCATCTACATCCTTTGAATCAGCACTGAAACCTTCTTTATTGAATCCATTTCTATTAAACCCTGAACGATTAAAACCTTCTCTGTTATAACCCTCACGATCATAACCATCTTTATCAAAACCGTCACGATCAAAGCCATCTTTATTAAAGCCTTCTCTGTTATAACCAAATTTATCAAATCCATTCTTATCATAGCCATCTTTATCATAACCAAATTGATCATAACCAAATTTATCATAAATCTTAGTCACATTTTCGTCAGAACAAGGTTTACCTGCTCTGTTATATCCATCTTTATCACAACCTTTCTTGTTGAATCCATTTTTATCAAAACCTTCACGATCATATCCATCACGATCATAACCATTTTTATCGTATCCATCACGGTCATAACCATTACGATCAAAGCCTTCTTTATTAAAGCCTTGTCTATCATAGCCCTCTATATCAAATCCTTCACGATTAAATCCATCACGGTCAAAACCTTCTTTATTGAAACCGTCACGATCAAAACCTTCACGATTGAATCCATTTTTGTTATAACCTTCTCTATCATAGCCTTGCTTATCATAACCATTACGATCAAAACCATCTTTATCATAACCAAATTTATCAAAGCCTCTTTTATTAAAGCCTTCTTTATTAAAGCCATTTTTATCATAACCAAACTTGTCATAACCATCTTTGTCATAACCATTACGATCAAAACCCTCTTCATTTAATCCTGTAAGGTAATGATAACCTTCAGGATCATATCCATCTTTATCAACTAATATACATTCTTTATTATCTCTTCTAACTCCATTACGATCATAACCTTGCTTATCATAACCATATTGATCATAACCTTCTTCATCATAAACAAGATTATCAGTACAAAGAGAACCATCTTCTCTTACACCTTTTCTATTACAGCCATTTCTATCATAACCATCTATATTAAAACCGTCACGATCATAACCTTCTTCATCAAAACCAGTTTCACAATGAAAACCGTCTGCATCATAAAGTGTTTCGAAACAACTTTGATCAAAATCACTCATGTTTAAATTATTATCTTCAATATATCTTAAAAAATCACCAATATTATTCGCATTAGGATTGATGTCTTCTTGAACAATTCTATTATTATCTTTTCTATCTTTTACTCTTTGCTCTTCTTGATTAAGAATTTCTTCAACAACGTCTTCATCTACAGTAGATTTACCGTCCCATTGTAAACTATCACTATCTCTATCAATTTTAACGTTATTTTGTCCAGAAGTACCAGAACTATCTTCATCTTTCATAAGATAATAAGTACCACCACCAATAGCCAAAAGTATTCCAGTGATAGCTGAAATAACAATTATTTTCTTTTTGTTAGTCTTTTTAGTTTTTTCACTACTCATTACTCATTCCTTCACTTATTATCTATTCTTAAATTTAAAAGTTTACCGTCTTTCACTACTGTTAATCTTGGTGAAACACTTGTTTTATATAATTTTGTTTTTCTATCACCACTTCGTTTAACTGAATCAACAGGTGGATACAATACTTTATGTACTGTTCTAATATACAAATCTTGGTTATTATCTGCCAACCAAATTTTAAAACCATTTTCAATTTCATCAAAATCATTATAAACAACTTTATTTTTAAAACCAAAAGGTGTATTTCCTGAAAGCATGGTTGATACAGTTGTTGTATCGAATTTAGGCATAACAGTATTACCACCTACATGAATTCTAATACCACCATCCGTAGGTGAATTATTTCCATAACCATCTAATTTTATTTCTGTAATATTATCTACTTTTTCTTCTGATATAACCCAATTAAGATTTATTGGGAAAGCATCTTTGAAAAATAAAGTCATATTTCCATTTCCTGTTCTTACTTTTGGTGAAAAGGTCATCATATTTGCATTAACAACTTCTGGAAATACTTTTGAAGGGCTTGATACACTGTGTTTTTCTAATGTCCAAGGTTGACCTAATTTATCAAAAAAAACAAGAGTTGTTATAGAATTTGGTGATAAATAAATAGTTTCAAATTCTCCATCAGTTACTCCCATAGGAATTGTTAAACTACGAGACAATTTTTCTATTTCTAATGGAGGGTTATTAATAAAATCATCTTTATCAATCAACATTTCTTTCATCAAATCAGAAGTTTCATCAGTAAATGGCAATTCTTCTTGAATTACCTTTTCATTTGCTATTTTTTCTAATAATTTAAGTCTTTCTGGTTTAAGTTGTAATGGGGGTTCTACTCTTTCATTGCTATTTCTTGCTGCATTAACATTAAAGCTTAATAAAATTAAGCTTGTTATAATAAGAATAATATTAACTGCTTTTTTATCCATAATTTCCTCTAAACTTCTTGTTTTTTTTTTATAATATAATAAGATTATGTTACTTAACTTGAATGCTGTCAATAGCAACTCCTTTTTTATTTTTAGAAAATTTCAATTCTTTTAAAATAATAACGACACTACGCCTTTTACTTTCAGAACCACCAAGCCCTTTTTGTAATTCTGTTGTTGATAAAACATACTTCCATAACCTTTGTCCACCTAATACCTTTGCTGTTCCTAATAGGAAAGGTCCGTCTGTTACTACTGTCTTTTTCAAAACCATACCTCTTTCAGCTTCAATCTCTGCAACATATCTAATAGTTTCACCAAAACTGTTAAACCCAACTTCTGTGAAATAATCCTCTACATTATCCAGATGATCATTGATTACTGTAGGCGAATAATTAAAAATGTCAACTACTGATTCTTTGATATATAACTCTAATGTCTTTGAATTGATTATTGGTTTTTTATTTAATGAAATTTCTTTAAAAAAGCTTGGGTCATTTTTCTTAACAGTAAAATACCTTTTTTCATATGTATAAGTAGAAGAATAATTAAAATTAATATAATATGTTACAGGCAAAATAATAAAGCCTAACAATAATAATAAATAATTTAATTTTAATATATTTTTTTTTATATAATTCATAATTAACTCTTTATTAATTGAATAGAAACAATAGATAAACCATCTTTTTGAGTAGAAAATTCAACTCTAGAAACAGTAACATTAACTTCATATCTAATGCCTTTAATACCTTCGCTTCCGTGTATTTTTAAGAAAATAACACCTTTAATCATAGCCGCAGCACTATTAGAGTATTTACCTTGTACATCAAATTCAAATGTTTTTAAAACTTCTGGAACAACTATTGCTTTTTGGGCTTCTACTATTTTTTGTAAATTAAGTTCATTAAATTCAGACATGAACTTAGGTAATTCTTTTTCCATAAAATACTGAGAAACTTTTTGACCATGAGAATCAAAAGATAAATAGTTGTAATCATAGATATCTAATACAGCATCAGTAGTCCACTGGACAACTTCCTGCTTAGATAAATGAAAACTATCTAATGGTTTTTCTTCAAGTAATCTTTCTTCTTCATTAAGAGCTATATAAGAAATAGGAGGTTGATAAATAAACATAGCATAAACTAAATATCCAATAGAACATAAAAAAGTTAAAAAAGTAAAAAACATGATACCAAGAGAATGATAATATCCAGAATTGAAGAATTCTCTTTCAGCAAGAGATTTTTCTAAACTTTTCATTCCAAGATCTTCAAGTTGTTTTCCTTGTTCTTCTATATTCTTTTTTGTTTTGTTATTTTTCACGTTACTTCCCTTTTTTAGAGTTTAAATATCTAATTGTTTCTTTTATTGTATTAACTCTTTCTTCTGTTCTTTCATATTTTGTTATCTGTCCATTAATATTTGTCAAATATATGGAATGATTTTGATTTTTATAATGAATATTATATGTTGCATAACTTGAAATTAAAAAGGTTAATATAATATAAAAAAGAGAATAATTTAAATTAACTTTATAATATTTTTTATAAAAACTTAAAGGTCTGTTTTTCAATTTATTATATATAATATTTGAAGTTAAAAAATATTTAGCTAAAATTAAATTATCTTCTTTTTTTTCTTTATTTTTTTTAAACATTATAATTCCATTAATTAAATCTATTATCTAATTCATTATTTCTATTATTTAATTCAGGTAAGTTATCAATAATTAAATTAGAAAGTTCATCTGTAAAACTCACAACAGAACCCGTATCAAGAGACTCTAAATTTCTTCTCCAACTTTTAACAAGTTTGGTAAAATCAGGCTTATTTGTATGTTCTAATCCCATTAATTGATGAATTGATTCCATTAAAAATAAAATTTTAACAGAATCAGCATTTTCAGAATCTTTTTCATCATCGTCTTCTTCTCGTAGACTTGCATAACACAGTGTGTTTTCAGTTTTAATTACTGAAACATTAATAATTGGCTTGTTGTATATATTGATAGATAAAGCATTAGCGTAATATACAAAAACAGGTATTAATGTATCTTCTTGCATATATACAGCTTTATCTATATTCATAGTTTCTATATTTACAGAATCAGGTACTTTTATACTTTCTGCTGCTAAGTCAACTAAACTTAATATTTTTTTTAATTTCATATAAAATCCTTTTAAATCTTAAATATTAATCTACCAATAATAAAAAAAAAATCAATTATTATTAATCAAAATAATCTGAAATAATATCATCAAGCTCTTTTTCCATTTCTTTCTTGCTTTTCTTAGGCTTCTTATTTACTTTATTAGTATTCAATCCTAAATCAATAATATTGTTTTCAACAGCCAATGTTGAAACTTGTTGATTTTCAATAGTATTCTCAACATCAGAAATAACTTTTTCTTGTAGTTTATTCTGTAATTGCATTTCTGCTTCATTTAGTTCATTTTGTATAGTAAATATTTCTAAACCTAATTCCTCAAATTTTCCGAAAGAGTCAAAATATTCATCTTGATTTTCAAGATCTTCAAGTTCTTCATATTTTTCATTAAGTACATTTTTAACGTGTTTCAATGTCATATTTATATTTTCATCTGCTTCATTATCAAATATAGAATCTATATCATCATCTAAATTAACAGGTTGTTTAACAGGCTCTCTTTCTTTAATAGGCTCTTTCGGCTTATTATCAGAAACTTTTGTTTTGCTATTTTTATTTCTTACTTCTTCATTATTAGTTAATTCTTCTTCTCTATCTATTGGTTTATTATCTTCTTCAAACTTTTCAACATTACCTCTAATATCAGAAACTATTTTGTTATCAATAATATTTATTTTTTCTATATATCCAGCAATAGAGAATGCACTTCTTGGTAAACTTGGAATTTTCTTTGAAATAGATAAAAGTTTAAAGACACTTGATAATTCAGAAGAAGCATAATGTTGCATAGCTTTTTCAATGTTTTTATGATATGACTTAGGATCTTCGATAATTTCATTGAATTTTTTATGCATATGATTAAGACCACTTTTCATTAGCTTAACATTTTCATAACTTGGTGGCTCTATTTCTAAGAAAGAATTCACTCTACTTTCTCTTAAAGGTTGAGGTGCAGCATAGAACATTTTTATTCTTCGTGTTGTATCACGGAATAACATATGGGCTTCACCAGCATTCTGATCTCTCAAATCTCTTGTATTAATAATATCTTTTTCATTAACAGAAATAGATTTTGCAGCCATATAGCTATCACCACCAAGAGACTGATCATTTTTCTCAAAGCTTGATTGTTCAACAACTTTTTCTCTACCAGCCGCTTCTTGGAATATCTTAAGTGTTTCAGTTGGATCTTCCAATTTCATACAGATCTTGATCGCACAGTTAGCAACAATTGATGCTGCTTCTTCTTCTGATCCTTTTTTAAATGCCTGATAATCCTGTCCAGCAAACACCATGAAAAACCCCAAAGATCTCGCCTGGGCTGGCATTACAGCCGCACCCTCAGTAGCGTAATAACCATATTCATCGAAGATCGTTAAATAAGGAGATGGTGCATTTGTCGGTTTAGTTTCAATTACATCTTCTACAACACCTTCAACTTTTGATCCAAGTGTTGTTGACATCATGTTTTTGATCGAAGCAATAATTATCCTACCTAAATTACTCAAACTTTGCTTGGACTTTTCTAGGGCTGGCAAAAGAACAACTAAAATACGTCTGTTTACAACAATATCATAGAAGTCAATCTCAGCCACCTGAGTTTTCATAATGTGAGCATACGTATCAGCTAGTAGACCGAATGTTTCTGTATATTGCATCGTGATGTAACCGTGCTGTTCAGCTACTGATTCTGGTTGCTCTGGATCAGGATTTGCAGGTGTAGGCTCTATATAACCTGGTAAGTTTCTAACATATTCACGAATACCATCTATATATTTCTTAGGTATATCTGTTCTTCTTGATAATTTAACAATTTCACCTAATGTAAAGTATTTCCTAACAACGTCAACATCAAGTAAAAGTTTACCTTCATCTCTTAAATAAACCAAGGCTTTTAAAAGAGCACCCATAAATACAGCAGCACGACCTTTCCACATACCATCACCACCACCATCTGGTAGTAGAGATACAATTAATTCTGTTAGTGAATCTGCATTACCTGTTGCAAATGGATTCATTTTATTAGTAATTCTTTCAGTCGTTTTTCTATCAAGATTTACAGAACTTGTCATATAGTTAATTAAATATAAATCATCTAATCTTCCTCTTGCAGCAACCAAAGAAAATACCTTTGCCCACAGACCATTATCACCTTTACCATCGATGTAAAGAAATCCTGACGCTTGGTTAAGTGAATTTACACATATAGAAAGTAATGATTCTGTATTATGTGTTACTATATAATCTTTTGTAATAAATAAACCTCTTGGATCTTCAATTTTTATACACTGACAATTTTCTTTTTTATTAATTTTCTTTACAGAATTTATTTTTAATTTTAAAGTTTCCGAATATTGATAATTAGCAACTTGTTCCTTTTTTCTGGTCAGTGAAAAAAGTTTTTTTGGATTTTTATGTTTTATATAAACATTGTAATGAATTTTGCCCTTTTTTATCTCATTTTTATAAGTATATGTAGTATATCGTTTTGTAATATTTGCAATGCCCCCAACTGATCTTATAAGTTCCGCTAAATCATTTGCTAAAATTTCAGAACTCGTACTAAATTCCGTTCTACCTTTGTAAGCTGTTCCATCTGTATCCATTAATCCTCTTATCAATTCATATCTATCCTCTAAACAGCTATTTTTATAATCTTCTGGTATAAACTTATTATAAGAATTTTTTCCAATTAGATTATAATTTGTTAATTCTTTATATAAAGATTTTTGATAATAATCACCATTAGGTTTTCTACCATAACAATTATTTTTTTCTACATAATCTTTTTTAAATATAATATTATAATCATATTTTTTATTAGAATTATATTTATGAAGCTCACAATCAAATGGAAGTTCTTCTTTAACAATGTTTAGAATTTCCTCATCTTTTGTAGAAAATCTTAAATTTCTTGTAGTTAAATTTCCATCACCTAATAACGCACCTAGTAAATAAGGTTTTATTTTTAACTCAATTTTTGGCTTTTCAACTTCACCAGATAACTCAACATAATAATTTTTATTTTTATTATTTTTTTCTAATTCAACTAATAAATCTTCTGTAGAAATAACTTTTGCTCTTCCAGTGGTTCCGTCTTTTAAATCTATTTTTTTCCAATTTTTATAATGAACTTCCCATAAATGATCGCCTGAAACTTCCATACTTCTTCCATCTGAAAATTCTATTTCATATAAATCTAATTTACCTTGTGGATAAACCCCTATAACATTAGAATTACCAAAAGGAGTAGAAACAGTATCACCTACTTTTATATCTTTATTTTTAACCCATCCATTTGGTGTATGTATTTTTTCATTCATTTTCAATGCCTTACCAGCACCAGTTGTCCCAAAAATTAAACAGTGGGTTCTTACATCAGAGTTAGTAAACCAAACTTCTTTTTTAGTGCCAATTTCATTACCAAAAAATGAAATACCTTGTGGCTTATCTGGCTTACCAGTTCCTGGGTGAACTTCATTAAAATCTTCTTTATCACCAGAAGTTTGTGGTTTTTTGTAAGGTAATTTTTCAACTGAGTTTATATTTTTATAAGCTAAAAAGAAAGCAAATAAATACAAAAACTCTGCTACATCAGACATAAAAAATGATGCAAACCAAATTATACAAATTGTTGTCCATAAACCTTCTGATTTTAAATAGTTTTTTAATTTTATATGCCAAGGTGTTAAATCTTTTGTCAATGATAAGGAATTATCCTTACTTGTATCAACTCCATGTCCTTTAAAGTGTTCTGCCATTTTAGTTCCTTTATGATAAAGTTTTTATTATTATTTTTTTCATTATATAGAAAAATAAAAAAAGATGAATACCCTTTATTTTAAAAAAATGTATATTTTAAATTGAAAAAAAATAATTTTAGTTTATTTTTATTATATATTGAGGTTAATTTAAAATGAATAAAAAAATAAAAGAAATTGAAAAAAAATTAGATATAATAATAAATTCAATTAAAATTGAAGAATTATCTGCTATAGAAAAACATAGAATAAATGAAGAAATAAATAATATTATAAAAAAAATAAAGCTAACCAAAATATATGAAGAAGAATTAATAAAAAAAATAAAGGATAAATTTAAATGAAATATTTAGATATAATTTATTCACTAAGAGAAATAGAATCAGAAATAGACCACATAGAAACAGAAATAATTTCAGAATTTTTAAATTTAGAAGATATTAATTTTTTACTAAGAAAAGAAAGAACCAACTTTTCTTTTCTTGAAAATAAATTAAAAAAAATAAAAAGTAAATTAATAAATAAAATTAATCCACTAAATGGAAAATACAATACATATCAATTATTAAAAATATATCCATATTATTCTTTTAGTAAAAATAATAAAGAACAAATATATAAAGATATAAAAAAAATAATTAAAGAAGATAATCCAGAAATATTAGAAGACGTATTCTTTTTTTATCTTTTTGAAGGAAAAGAAAAAGAACTTCTTGAAGTATTTAAATTATTAGCTAAAAATAAGAATCTAAAAGTGCTAAATATAATGAAAAGATACTTTATTTTTAAAAATCATATAGTAAACTATAAAAAAACAATAAAATTAATAGATAAAATAACAAAAAATTGATTTTTATTTTTTCTATGATAGATTATCGAAAGAAAATTAAGGAATTTATATAAATGAGAGTTTTTTTATGTGAAAAACCTTCGCAAGCTAAAGATGTAGCAAATGCATTAGGTATTAAACAACGACAAAATGGATATTTCACTAACGGCAACGATAGTGTAACTTGGGCAATAGGTCATTTACTTAGCCAAGCTCAACCAGAACATTATCAACCTGATCTTGCAAGAGATAAAAAAGGTTGGGATGTAAGCTTATTACCAGTAATACCTCAAAATTGGACTATGGTTTTACCTGATAAAACAAAAGATAAAGGTAGATATTCTCAATTAATGGCAATAAAAGGACTGTTAGCAAAAGCAACAGAAGTTGTTATAGCAACGGATAATGATAGAGAAGGTGAAACTATTGCTCTTGAAATAATAGAGTATTTTGGATATAAAGGTCCGACTAAAAGAATGTTATATAGCTCTATGGATGCAACAAGTCTAAAAAAAGCATATAACAGTATGATAGATGGAAAACAAACTTACTCACAATATATAGCTGGTCTTGGCAGAATGAGAGCAGACTGGACATTTGGTATGAATGTTACAATGGCACTAACAGGTGATAACTCTGATATGTTACAACAAGGGGATGTAATGTCAGCGGGAAGAGTTCAAACACCAATTGTTTACTTAGTTGTATCAAGAGAACTTGAAAGAAAAAATTTCGTTCCACAACCATTTTATAAATTTGAAGCAGATTTTAAAACAAAACAAGGTGAAAAATACACTGGTTTTTTAAAAATAAGACCAGAATTCCTTGATGAAAAAACTGGATATCTAATTGATGAAAACAAAATGAAGGCTTTATATGAAGAATTAAAAAGTTCAAAAGAAGCTACAATTATAAAATATGAGAAAAAACAAAAAAGTGAAAAATGTCCAATAGGATTCAATTTATCTGAATTACAAAAAGAAGGTAGTAAAAGATTTGGCTTTTCTTCTAAAAAAACATTAGAAGTTGCTCAATCTTTATATGAAAAACATAAATTAACAACTTATCCAAGAAGTGATAGTGGTTATATGGATGAAAACCAATTTCCAGAAGCTGCTGGTATTATTAATACTTTGAAATCTAATTTTAATAAAAAAGATGTTGATGATTGTGTAAATGTAACTAATCCAAAAAGAAAGTCTGCAATGTGGAATAAAGCAAAGGTAACTGCTCACCACGCTATAATACCTACCAATGTTAATTATGATCTTTCAAAATTAACAAAAGATGAATATAATTTATATGAATTAATCTCAAAAAGATATTTAATGCAATTTATGCCTGAATATACGTTTTTATCAGTTCAATTAGAAACTAAATTAGTAAATGATATATTTACAACCTCTGGTAATACAACAGTTGATATGGGATGGAAACTTGCAGATCCTAAATCAAAAGAAAAAAATCAAAGTGTTCCTGTTTTAAATAAAGGAGACATTGTAGATGTTATTAAAGTAGCAAATAAAAAAGATGAAACTAAGCCACCACCAAGTTATACAGAAGATAAATTACTTGATGACTTAGTAAATATAAGAAGATTTATTGAAAATGAAAAATTAAAGAAAATAATAAAAAATACTGGTATAGGGACAGAAGCAACAAGAGCTAATCATTTAGATAATTTATTTAAAAGGGCTTATTTAAAATTAGATGGTAAAAAAATATTACCTACTGATAAAGCTTATGCCATGATTGAAATAGTTCCTGATATCCTTAAGAAACCAGAAACTACTGCTTATTGGGAAGAGGAATTAAATCAAATAGTAATAGGAAAGAGAACATTAGAACAATTTATGGGCAAAGTAAATGATGTTGCTAATAGAATGATAAAAGATGTAAAAGATGGAAAATGTAAATTAAAGAAACCAGTATCAGGAAATTCTTCAGGAAAAATGTACACCTGTGATAAATGTGGTTCTGTTGTAAAAAGAGTTAAATCTAAAAAAACAAAAAAACATCTTTGGGTATGCAATAAAGAAGGTTGTAATACTTGGTATGAAGATAATGTTGGTAGAAGAGGAAATGAAATTATAAGAGTTAAACAACCAAAAGGCGATCATAAGTGTCCAACTTGTGGCAAACAAATTATGAGAAGAAGAAATCGTAAAAATGGTGAATTCTTTTGGGTATGTAGTGACGATAAATGTAAAACATTTTGCAAAGATAATAATGGTCAACTTGGAGAAAAAGTTGAAAAAGCTGTGAAACCAACAAGTGAACATAACTGTCCTAATTGTAAAGAAGGTAATTTAATTAAAAGAAAAGGAGCTAAAGGTGATTTTTGGGGTTGTAATAACTTTCCTAAATGTAAAACAACTTTCCAAGATAAAGATGGTAAACCAAACATAGTAGCTATAGAAAAACCTAAAAGTGAGCATAAATGTCCTAACTGTAATAAGGGAAGTCTTATAAAAAGAAAAGGAGCTAAAGGTGATTTTTGGGGTTGTAACAATTATCCTAAATGTAAAACAACTTTTCAAGATAAAGACGGTAAGCCCAATATAGTAGAAAATAATAAGAAAAAATAATGATTTTAAATAAATATAGGAGTTTTAGATTTGTTTAATAGAATGGAATTAAAATATGAAGGCAACAAAGTTGTTGCCAAATATAATTTTAGTAAAAAATACAACCAAGTTTTAAAGAGCTTAGGTGGATACTTCAATGGTCAACATTGGGAATTAAATAGAGAAAAAACCAGAATTCTTTGTCGTACTATGCGTCAAAAAAAATATTATTTAAAATTAAGTGAAGAAATACAAAAAGAATTTAATGTTGATGAAGATGGTTATTCGAAAATAGAAAGAGAAAAAAGAGAGAAAAAAAGATTAGCTCATATTTCAAATGCAATTGATAAATTAGATTATAATGAAGAAATATTGCAAATGAAATACCCTCTACTACCCTATCAAAGAGCAGGTCTTTATTATGCAGAAACAAGAAATGGTAGAATTCTTCTTGGTGATGACATGGGACTTGGTAAAACTATTCAAGGTATTGGTATAACTAAAATATATAAACAAGATTGGCCTGTTGTAGTTGTAGCCCCTGCTTCTCTATTATTAAACTGGCGAAAAGAATATTTAACGTGGCTTCCAGAAGATTTAGAAGAAGACGATGTACAAGTAATGAGAAAAAGTAAAGATTTACCTACTGGAAAAATTGTTATTTGTAGTTTTGACTATGCTAATAAAAGAAAAGAAGAATTAATGACTTTTTTAAGTTTAAGAGGAATACTTCTTGTAGACGAAGCTCACAATATAAAAAATAAAGATGCAATAAGAACAAAAGCAGTTACAGAGTTATCTCATTTTGCAAAAAGAACAATATTGATGACTGGTACACCTATTCTAAATAGAGTTGAAGAAATATATACATTATTAAATGCTATCGATCCGCAAGATTGGGGTGATTATTATGATTTTGTATTTAAATATTGTGATGCTCAAAAAAGTAAATTTGGATTAAATGTAGGTGGAGCTTCAAATATAGAAGAACTACATGATAAAATTCGAGAACAAATGATGTGTAGACGACTAAAAGATGATGTACTGAAACAATTACCAGAAAAAAGAAGGACTACATTAACATTAGATGCTAATAAAAACTTAGTATCTCAAACAAATGAAATAATAGAACATTATACAAAAGTAATAGTTAACGCTTTACATAAAAATGAATATGAATTAAATAAAGCTAAAAGTTACATACTTTCACAAAGTAGTGTTGATGTAAGTGATGGATTATTTGAAGCCTATAAACTTACAGGTGAAGCTAAAATAGAACCTTTATGTGATTGGATACAAGACAAATTAGAAAGTGGACTTGATAAATTAATTATATTTGGACACCATCAAGACTTCTTAGACGGTTTACAAAATAAAATTGACGAAATTAATGAAAAAATACAAAAAGCTAATAAAAAAGTAGAAGATAGAATAAAAAAATCTAAAAATGAAGAAAAGAAAGCTGAATTATCTGATAATTTGAAAGACGAAATTGGTTATATGAGAATAGATGGGAAAACAAGTAAAGACAAAAGATTTAAAAATCAAGAAGAATTTCAAACAGATCCAAAATGCAAAGTTGCTCTTTTATCAATTAATGCAGCTAATTCAGGTCTAACACTAACAAGCTCTTCAACTGTTATAATGGGTGAATTACCTTGGACACCTGGTGTTTCTCGTCAAGCAGAAGATAGAGTGCATAGAATAGGTCAAGAAAAAAATGTAACAATTTACTATACAATAGCAGAAGATACTTTTGATGGTTCTTTATGGAATATGTTACAGAATAAGAGTAAAGTTGCAAGTAAATTACTTGATGATGGTAAAGGTGATGAAATGCTTGAAGATATAGATATAACTTCTAATGATTTATTATCTTGTTTAATTGTAGATGTTAATAATAAAATTGATAATGGACAAATAGATATTCATAAATATTTAGAAAAAGAAGAAGATAAAGAAAAAGAGTAGTCTAACTACTCTTTTATTATTTCAATACCTTTCTTAGTAATTTTTCTTCCACGACTAGTTCTAACTATTAACTTGTTTTTTATTAAAAATGGTTCTATTGTATACTCTAATGTTTCTATATTTTCATTAAGAGCACTGGCTAAGTTTTTAGCTCCTACTGCTCTATTTTCAAAATCATAATATAAAGTTTTTAATATCTTTATATCTTTCTCTTCTAAGCCGTTTTCATTGATACATAACTCTTTTTCAAGAACATCTACTAAAAAATCTTTTTCAATAAAATCTATTTCTTTTACATATGCAAAATCAATGATTCTTTTTAATATTTTGTTAGCTCTTCTTGGAGTTCCACGAGAGCGTTTAGCAAGCTCAAAAGAAGCTTCTTCCGATATTTCTATATTGTATATTTTTGCTGTTCTATTTATAATTAAAACAAGCTCTTCATTTGTATATTCTCTTAATTCTTGATCTATTCCAAATCTCTCTATTAATGGATTTGAAATCTTACCCTTCATTGTGGTAGCACCAATTAAAGTAAATTTTGGAATATCTAAAGAAATAGGCTTAGTTTCAGAACCACTATCAACTAAAATATCAATTCTAAAATCTTCCATTGCAGTATAAAGAACTTCTTCAATTTCTTTTCTTAATCTATGAATCTCATCAATAAAAAAGAAATCCCCTTCTTCTAATGTTACTAAATAAGAAACAATATCTTTGGGTTTTAACATATTTGCAGCATTTGCTAATACTATTTTAGAACCAAAACTATTAGCAATAGCTTGTGATAATGTTGTTTTACCTAAACCCGCACCACCAGAAAAAAGAATGTGATCTAAACATTCATTTCTCATTTTTGCTGAATCTATATATATATTTAATTGTTTAATTAATTCTTTTTGACCTACATAATCTTCTAAAGTAGCAGGTCTTATCTCTTGAAACTTTTCTTTTTTCATTATTTATTCCTAAACTTCATAGAACAATATGATACAATAAAAAGACTTAAATACAAGGAAAATTAATTATATTTTTTTGATATTTTTTGCAATAGGTCCTTTTTCTGAATCTTCAAGTTCATAAAAGACTTCATCATTTTCTTCTAGAACTTTATATCCTTCACCTATAATATTTGAATAATGAATAAAGATATCTCCTGAATTATTATTTGAAAAAATAAAACCAATACCTTTTTTCTTATTAAACCACTTAACTTTTCCTTTTTGCATAAAAAACCTCTAATGCTTTTGTTTTGTTTTTCTAATTGATATAAAAAATATTATCTATTATAAAAAAATAAAGTCAATTAAAATCAATAAAAATAAAGACTTTATTCACTATATTATAATTAATTTAGGTAATAATATATCAAAATATATTATTAAAAAAGATATAGATATACTTGGAGCAAAAGGTGTTATTTTTTCTAAAATATTTTGCTTCTTAATTAAAAATAAAAATGCATAAAAAATTAAAGAAAAAACTACCGAATAAATTACTACATTTAATAAATCTACAAAACCAACCCATGCAGAAATAACAGCTAAATATTTAATGTCACCTCTTCCAAAAATATGCTCTTCAAAACCTCTTATTTTCTCATAAAAACTAAAAAAACCTAATAAAATAAAATAGACAGAAATTGAAGTAATAATCATTTCTTGTATATTAATATTTATATATCCTAGTGTTGACATATAAAAAGCACATAATAACAACAAGAACTGAATAGTATCAGGTATAATTTGAAATTTAGCATCTATAACTGAAATACTTAAAACACTAGTTAATAGAAACAATACAAAAATAAGCTCTAATGTAAAACCAAAATTAATATATGCAAAAATCCACAAAATAACATTTAATGCTTCAACAATAGGATATTCTAATGATATTTTAGTTTTACAATTAGAACATTTTCCTAATAAAAATAAATAACTAATGATAGGTATATTCTGATAAGATTTAATTTCTTTATTACATTTAGGACAACGTGAACTTGGAAAAAATAAATTAAAGTTTTTATATTTAGAAAGCGTATCTTCAACTTCTTTTGTTGCTTTTATACAATTGTTTTTAATAAATTTTGCATTCTCATATGCCATCATTAAAGGTGTTCTATTATTTATTACATTTAACAAACTTCCAATAACTAATCCCAAAAAAATAATTATAAACCATTGTAAGGCTTCAAATTGATATAGTAAATTTAAATATTCTTGCATTTATTAAGTCCTTTTAGAAAAAATATAAAAAAAAGTCAATAAATAATGTTTTTTTTAAATATTTTTATTTTATTCATTATATAATACGTTTTTTTAAAAAAAAGTAAATAAATTATGATGGCTTTTTTTAATTTTTTATATAATAATATACATAAAATATTGAAATATATTTTTTATATAATAATATAGTTATAAGTAATAAAATAATAAAAAAGGATTTTAAAATGAACAAAAAGGATTTAGCATATTTTTTAGCCGAAAAATATAATTTAAAAAAAGGTGTAACAGAAGATCTTATAGATTCATTATTTTTAAAAATGGAACAAGAACTTAGACAAAAAAAGAAAATAAACATAGTAGGATTTGGTTCTTTTTATGTAAAAGAAATGAAACAAAGGACAGCTACTAATCCACAAAATGGAGAAACTTTTGATCTTGAATCTCGTGAAGTAGTAAAATTTAAACTTGGCAAAAAGCTTAGAGAAATGTTTAAAAACAAAAAATAATAAGAATTATTTTAAAAATATATAAAAAAAAACCTGCAAAAGCAGGTTTTTTTATTTTATAATATTTGTGTTTATATTTTCAATAAGATCATAAACAATCTTAGCATCAGGATCTTTTTTAGAAGTTTCTTTCAATAAATATTTTGCTTCTTCTAAATATAGCATGGATAAGTAATTTTTAGCTTCAAAATGACCATTTTCAGAGGCTTTTTTAAAATATTCAATACTTTTATCTATATTAACTTCTAAATAATCTTCAATACCATTTAAATAGAAAAGACCACATTTAAAAAGAGATTCTTTATGATTAATATCAGCCGCCTTTAAATAAAATCTAAAAGCTTCTTCTTCTCTTTTAAAACCACCAATTAAGCCATTTTCCCAAATATAAGCTACAAAATATCTTGCTTCTGGATCTGAATAATCAGAGTTGGCAACTTTTCTAAAAAACTCTTCTGCTTTTTCTATATCTTTATTAACCACTTTTCCATAAAAATATAACTTTCCTAATTGAAATAAAGAAGGTATATGTTCTCTTTTACCCGCTCTTGTTAGAAAATTTATAGCTTTATTAATATCTTTTATACCATATTTATCAACTAAATGCATTTTAGCTAAATAAAAGTAACCTTCAATATTACCAGCCTCAACACTCTCTTTAAAAAGATAAGCAGCTTTGTCAGCATTAAGTTCTAAACCTTCTTTTCCATATAGATGTAGCTTTCCAAGAGCTAACATGGCATCCTTATCTTTCGCATCAGCTTTATCTATTAAATTTTGTATTTTATTATCCATAAACATTATCCTATGATTCAATTTTAAAGCACTAAAAAAATAGTGCTTTTTTTATCTATTTATTTGATTCTATCTTTACTTAGAAAAATTTCAAGATTACCATCATCATTATTTCTAATTTTTTTCAATGCTTTTGCTTCAATCTGCCTAATTCTTTCTCTTGTAACTTGAAATTCTTTACCAACTTCTTCAAGAGTGTAATCACTAGGCATATCAAAACCAAATCTCATTTGAATAATTTGTTTTTCTCTTTCATTGAGATTTTCTAAAACAACTTCTTTTAGTTTTTTCTTTAAATCTTCTCTTGATAATTCTTCAAACGGAGTATATTCTTCTGAATCTTCAATAAAATCAGCTAATGTTGAATCTTCATCTTCTCCACTTACACTTGTTTCAATAGAGATAGGATCTTTAACAACTTTCATTATTTTTTTAACTTTCTTGATAGGAATATCAAGTTCTTTTGAAATCTCTTCTGCTTTTGGTTCTCTTCCAAGTTTTTGAATCCACTCTTTAGTCATTCGTTTAACTCTAAATAAAGATTCATGCATATGAACAGGAACACGTATAATTCTTCCTTGATCAGCAATGGCTCTTGTAATAGATTGTTTTATCCACCAAGTAGCATATGTTGAAAATTTAAAACCACGTTTATATTCAAATTTATCAACCGCTTTCATTAATCCTAAATTACCTTCTTGAATAATATCTATAAAATTTAATCCTTTAGGTGAATATTTTTTAGCAAAAGAAATAACAAGTCTCAAATTACTTTCAACCATAATCTTTTTATAATTTTTTATAGATCTTTTACCATGTGATACTTCAAGCATGATTTGCTTTAATTTCTTAATAGGAATCTTAATACTATCTTGAATATCTTGAAGTTCTTTTATATTAGATTTATAAACTGATAAAGATTTATCATTTTTCAAATATTGAGAATACCATTCTTCATTATTATATTCTGAAAAAAAGTTTTTGACAAAATCTTTACGAACACTTTGACCAGAATCATTAATTGCACACCTTAAACAATCTGTTGATAGTTTTTTTATTTTTGAATCTAAATCAGATAAAGTATCACAAAATTGATCAACAAAATCAATGTAGTTTATATTATATTCAAGTAACTTATCATATATTTCTTCATTTATAGAAAATTTATCACTTTTTTCCATTTTCTTAATATATAATTCAAGCTCTTTTACGAAATCATGGATTTCTGGACAATCTGAAACTTTATCAAGTTCTAAAATATTTTCACCTGTTAAATTTTCCATATCAGTCATTCTAAGTATTTCTTCTTCACTTTTACCTTCTGACAAGATTGTTTTACTAAGAACACCAACCTCAATGTTTTGAGCAGTTTGTTCTTTATGATATCTTTCAACTATTGCTTTGTAAGTTAGAGGAATATTTAGAATGGCTTTTATAATTTTATTTCTTGCTGTATCTATATTTTTAGCAGTTTCTATTTCCTGCTCTCTTGTTAATCTTGGGATTGCTCCCATCTCTTTCATATATGTTTTTATTGGGTCTAAACCCTTTTCTTCTACAAGGTCAGCACGACCTTTATCAAATAACTCTTCACTTTCATCTTTTACTTCTGTATCTTTATTATCGTCATAATAATCAGTCATTAAACTTTCTCTCCTGTTGATAGGTGCAATTTATACAATAAAAATATACACCTGTCAATAGTTTTTACAAAATATTTTTTACATCTTCAATTGTAATAACATTTTTTTCAACCAAAAGTCTTGCATAAAGATAAATAGTATCCCATCTTTTACTTTGTTTTAAGTTTCTTAATTCTCTAATATTAAAAACATTTTCTATTTGCTTAGAAACATCTTTATCATTATCTAATAACTCAGAAACATAAACGCCTTTTTCATAACCATTATTACAATTAGAACAACCTTTATGATTTACTCTTCTAATAGTAGTATCTGGTTTAATACCCATTTGATAAGATCTGAATTTATCTTCTTTAATAATATTAGATTGTTTAATTGGATAAGTTTCTGAACAAACATTACAAACCTTTGGTAATAAAGTTGTATGATAAACACCAATTAATTTTTCAGCCAATAAGTTTTTATCTAAGTCAAAGTTAGAAATAAAACTAGATAAAGCAAGTAATGAATCCTGTGATATTGTTGATACAATAACAAGTTTTCCTAATTGTAAAGATTTCTTTATTAAATTAATATGAGAGTTGTTTTTTATATCTTTGATAAAAATAACATCAAAAAGATTTATATTTTCAATTGAATCCTCAAGATTATTTGTTTGAAATACGCTATTTACTTTTGTGGTTATTTTTTCTTCGTAAGAAAATATTTTTTTATTTTTATTTTCAGCAATGTTTTTTAAGAAAGAATAATAAAGCCCATAATCATTTTTTTGAGATAAAACAAATAAGCCATTTGAATATCCCAACATTTCTTCAATTTTATCTCCATACTTTGAATCAATATCTACAATTTTACTAACATTATTAAAATCACTTACATTAATAAAATAAATAACATTATTATCAGAATTTTTAACTTTTTCGATATCAATATAGTAATCTTTACCATTAAAACTACGAACACCTGATATATCAGGTACATCTTTATATTTATAAGATTCTTCAATTTTGTATACATTATTATTAAAGTTATAATATATAGAAGATTTTTCATCTTCTTCTATATTTATTATTAATTTAGAACAATTACTATTTATAGCCTTATAAATAATATTATTAAGAAAATAATCTGCCCCTTCATTGTTAATGCTTTCTTCTTTTAAAATTTGTTTTATTTCATTATAATCTTTTGGTTTTATAATACCATTTTTATTAAAAATTAATAAGTTTTTATTTTTTTCATTAATATTTTTATTTACATTAAAAAATGGATTTATAAAATAAAAAACATCTTTAACCTGAACACCTATGTCAGTTAAAATAATATCATTTATATCTATTTTATTAATATCAAATAATTCAATACCAAATTCTTTTGATATCTTATTATAAATAATATTTTCATTTATATTATGAGAAATTAAATAATTAATAAAAAACTTAGAGCTACTTGGGTAATGTATGTTCTCATCTATATTTATAAAGTTTTCATTAATTAATTCTGTAATAATATTTTGATATTTATTAATAATATCATTATTATTTAATTCAAAAAAGTTTTCCATTTATATATTCCTTTCTTCTATTATTTTAATATATTATCAATGAACTACAAAAAAATGTTCAGTTGTACTACACACTTTAAATTAATTTCTCCTTCATAATCTACAAAGGGATCACCGTTCAATGATGATTGCCAATATATTATGCAATATCAGCTTTAATGTTTTTCTAAAACTCGCTTTGCATAATTGCGTTAGGAAAAACATTATTTCGAAACCAATAGTGTGTATTTTAAAACATTTAAAACCTTATAACACGTATTTCGATATTATTTTTTTATAGTAATACTTAATAAAAAGAAGTCAATATATTAAGTTTTAATAAAAAATACTTCACTCTATTAATCTATATTTTTAAATTCCTCTGAAAAATAATCTTCATAGTCTTTTAAATTTAGCGGAGTAATAACAACATATATTGAGTTGTTATCTTTATTTTTTCTTTGTTTTGATAATATTATAGGTACATAATCCATAGAATCGTCAACAATTATACCATTTTCAGTAAATCCATCTAAAATAAATTTAAAAGCACCAATAGTTGAATCATAATCTAAAAATTCATTATGTTTTGTGTTATATAAAAATTCTATTTTCATGGGACTTTCTTTATTAACTTCCCAATCAGAAAAATCTTTATCTTTACAAAGTTCTTTGACTCTATCTTTCCAAAGTTTAATATACCTGTACATTCTTTTAAAATGTATTCTTAAAATGTCATTATGGGATAAAAAAACAACATCATTAAATTTAAATACAATAGACTTAGAAGATATCTCAATTTCATCTTTTGAAAAAACAAATCCAGTTTTTATAGCTTCTTCCAATCTATCATAATAAGTTCTTTGTATTTTGTTTTTACTATTTTTATTATTTTTTATAATTTTATTTAAATCATTTTGACTTATTTTCATTAATTATTTCCCTTAAGAACATGTATATACTGATTCATTGGAATATATCCAGAAATTAAATTACCATTATAAAATAAACTTGTAGGAGTGCCTTTTATATTTAAATATTCTCCTATATTCGTCATCATATTAAAATAATCTTTACTATAAGAACAATTTTTATCATTATCACTATTATTAAAAATAAGCTCTACTGTAAAAGCTTTGTTTATTAATTCTTTTTTATAATCATTATCTTTATGACAAAAAATAGAATATAAATTATCTCTAACTCTATTATTATCTGGATTTCTTAAAAATGGTATATAATATACATCAAAACCTAAATTATTGACTTTTTCCAAACTATTTTCATGAAACCTCTTACAATATGGACAAGTGTAATCAACAAAAACGAATACACTTCCTTTATTTTCAATATTATTAGATTTAAAATATATTAAATCCTCTTTATTAATAAGTGGTAAAATTTTTCTGTTGAATTCTCTTTCTTCTTCAGTAGAGTTATATCTTTGAAATGATTGATCTTCTGGCAATAATTTTATAGCTTTATCAGATAAAATAAAATCTAAATCAGGTGAAGCATAGAAATAAGTACCGCTAACTTTGACTTGAAATAAATTTGAATTTTCAATTTGAGTAATATCTTCTTTTTTAACTAAGGAAGAATCAAATTTTTTAAATATTTTATTAATTGCTTCTTCTTTATCAATAAATTTCTTAAAATTTCCATCATAAAACTTTAATATTTCAATTAAAGAAGAGTTATCGACCTGTTCTACATTTGTTTTATCTTCACTTGAAAAAGCTAAGTTAGTGTAAAAAAATGTAAGTAAAATAAAAAATAATCTAATCATGTATCCCTCCATAATATTTTATGAGTATATACCTGTAAAAAAAAAAGTAAATATGAAAAATATATATCTATTGATTTTTATTTTTTAAAATGTAATATTGTTTAAATATCATTAAATAATTAGGAATTAGTAATCATGAGTAATATAAAAATAGAAGAAGCAAAAAGAATATTAAAACTTGCAATTATTCAAAAAAATGAAATAAAAATTGAAGGACTAGTAGTTGAATTAAAAATTAATAAAGAAAAAATTCAGTTTTTATATAAAGAAGAATCAGTAGATACTAATCAAGAAAGTTATGTTATTGAATTTGATTATGACGATTCAAGCTATAAATTAAAATCTAAAATAACTAATAATAACATTGAAGTTTTAGAAGTCTTATCAAAAGAAGAAAATAACAACAGATTAATAAAAGTTGAAGATTATGGATTATTATTAATAGATAAAAAAACAGAATTAAGTATAAATATAATTAAAATATCAAGAAGTTTATTATTCTTTAAAATTTTAAAGAAAGACGAAGATACTGTATTCAATAATTTAGATAGTAAGCTAAACTTAATAATTAACTATAATAAAAAGAAAATAAAATTAGAAGTTAATCCTAAAATAGAAAGTGTATCTAAGACAGAAGATACATTAATATATTCTGAAATAGAAATAAAAGAAGAAAGTAAAGAAATATTCGAAGAATACATAAAAGAAAAAACATATATTCAAAATAAAAAAGAAAAGTCAATATTAATTAATAATCTAATAAAAGAGAACTATTAATATGATATATAAAATAATAACATTTCTAATTATATTGCTATCTTCAAATTTATTAAATGCAGAAGAATTTAATTATATAAAAAAAGAAGAAACAATAAAAGAGAATAAAATAGTATACTATGTATCAGACTCTGAATATTTTCATGATACCGTTTTTACACTCGATAAAACCCAAGAATCAGAGGTATTATATTTCTTCTCTTATAATTGCCCTTCTTGTTTTGCTTTTAAAGATTATTTTAAACAAGCTGAAACATTTATAAAAGAACAAAAAAATATAAGATTAGAAAAAATACCTTTATTTCTTGAAAAAAATAGTATAAATTATTACAATGCAAAACTATTTTTCTTAAGAAAAATACTTGGTTTTAATAATCAATTTGATGAAATAGTTTTTAATATGATACATGAACAAGGAATATCAATTCAGTCAGAAGCTGATATAAGTGTATTGCTGGAAAATTATGCTTTAATAGAAGAAAAAGATATAAATACAGAATTAAATAATAAAAAACTTAATTATAGATTAGAAAAAAGCAAAGAAATATCTAAGGAATTAAAAATTGTAAGTACTCCCTCTATTATAATACATAAAAACGGAAAAAGATATTTAATAAATGCAAGTGATTCCGAAACACCTTATAATATGTTATTTACACTTATATACATTCTTCAATATAAAAATTAAAATAAAGTCTCTTTTGAGACTTTATTTTTTATTATTCTTAGGATTATTCTTGAAAGAAAATTTATAAGGTTCTACAACTTTAACTTTTTTTAAATCATTAACATTAACTTCTGGTTTTCTTAATCGTGTTCCAAATATTTTTTTACCATAATGTTGAGAAGCCGTTTCATCACTTGAATGCCCCATTAAAGCTGCAACCTCATTTCTTTTACAACCCGAAGCTTTCATATTAGCAGAGAACTGGTGTCTACCTGAATAAAGGGACGGTCTTTTTTCTTTATAAGGCCAAATTTTTCTTGTAGCATATTTTATGAAATTAGCACAACCTTGATAATATAAATCCCATTTATCATTATCATACATTCTTTTGGAAAAATCTAAATGTTTTAAAACAGTATTAATTTCATCTTCATTTAAATGCTTTAATGATAAATGTCTTGTTTCTCCAATTGCCCTACCATTTGTATTTTTAGCATTTTTGACAACTAAATATTTTTCTTTTTCTATATAACAAGCTTCTTTCCATTCAACAGGTCTTAGTCCTATTAATACACTAGCCTTTATCCAATAAAGAGTCGCTTTTCCCCAACGATATTTTTTGTTATCTTGATTAACAAATTCTTCAAAAGCTTTAACCTCTTTTGGATTAAAACTTTTCTTTTTTAAACTTGAAGTTCTTAATTCAAGTTCTTTTTTATCACCTGCTCTCGTTTTTTCAAGAATTAAACAAACTTTATCATATGTTTCTTGATTTATTTTATCTCTTTTAAGAAATAATTCAGCTACAAATCTAATAGAACATCTATATTGTGACCAAGTGTTAGGTCTATATTGATGACTCCATTTTTTAGAAGCCCATATAGCACCAAATAAGACTTCCATAATAGTAATGGATTCATTTTTTATTTTAATATTGATAGCATTATCAGCAAAATCATGACCTTCTTCTTTTGCTTCTTTATAAGCTCTTTTTAAAAGAGAAATACCACGCTGATAATATTTACTTTCAGTTTCTTTGACTCTTGCCATATATTATTTTCTATTTTTTATTTCTTAAGCAAAAAACACCACTAATTTTACCCTGTTCAACACTTTGTAAACTATTACCCAATTGTTTATTTTCAGTTTGATAATCTTGACAAAAATCTTTAAAAAATTCAGGATTTAGAGTATGTCCATATCCCTCAACAACTTCTTGTATTTTTGTTCTATTAAAAAGAAATCTCATTGAATAATCTAAAATTTTAGGATCTATATTATTTTTAGGAGAAAAAAATTGTTTACTATTGAATCTTTTAGTTTCTTTATTAACACCTTGTAAATTAACTTTTATCATAAAATATTCCTTTTATTAACTCATTTTTAATTTTTTGAAATCACTAATGAAATCATCTTCTTCGAAAGAAAATACTTCTTCATCCTCTTCTCTTTCTATTATATCATTAATATTATTAATTACAGTAATTTTTATATCACTACTAATATTTTTACTTGAAATAGCTAATTCTCTGTTATCTAAGATTTTAAAAACTTTAAAATTTAAACTTTTATTCTCATTCTTATCTTGTGGATCTGCAAGAGCAATCATTCTTTTTCTTCTTATTTTAAGACCAATTGCAAATAATGGATTACCGTAATCGTCATCACCAGCAATTAAATAAACATACCCTTTTTTATAATGAATAGCTATTTCTACCCAATTCACTTCTGGAAACCAAGGTATAAAATCTTCTTGTATTCCAATAAAAGGTTGTAAATTTTCATCTCTACCACATACAAAATAATTAGAAGCTTCTGAATTTAATAATAACACTTTATTAGAGTCTTTTGATATTGTTGCTTTTCTATTTTGAATGAGTATATTGATAAATGCCATAAACATTAATGTCCCTGGTGCTTTTTTAATATCTTGTGTACTTACTTCTGACATTATTTAATTCTCCTTGTTTACTTATTTTTTATTTATAATATAGTTATATAATAATGAATTTTAAGAAATAGTAAAGCTTATGAGTAATATAAAAGAAATAAAAAAAAATTATAATATCGCAAAAACTTTAACCCCACTAATTAATGCTAGTATAATTGGTAAAAAAAATCTAAAAGAGCTATTTGATACAGTAAATGACTCAGTTGATTCTATTTTAAGTGAAACTAAGCATTATAAAGATTTAACAAAAGAAGAAAGATCTCAAATAAATAGTGATCTTTATGAAATTATGTCTGTAATTTTAGCTAATGAGGTTATTAACAACAATAATACTTATTTAGACGAAGCTCAATATGAATTAATAGGTGTTTTAGAAAAAATACCAAATTTTTTGAAAAGAATAAAAGTAGAAGATAAAGAAATAGAAAATATAATTCAAGTAGGAATAATGTATATTATTAAAGAATCCTATATGTTTCATAACACATTATATCTATCTGACCACCTTCTTTTTCAAGAAATGAAAGCATATAATTTAAAAACAATTAAAAATGCAATAAAAAATATATCTTTATTGTTAAATTACATAAAAGAAAATAAAATATCTGAAAAAAAAGAATTAACAAGTCAAAATTTTAAAATATGTGGATATTTATATAGTATAGGTCTTGGATCTTTATTTAATATAATATTAAAAGATGAAGATAAAATAGAAGATTACAAAAGAAATCAAGATAAATATCTTAAAAAAGTAGATAAAAGTTTTATAGAAAATTATGGAATATTAACAAAAACAACAAAAATAATTTCAAAAAATATAAAAGAAGAATAGCTTTTATAAAAATATAATTGAATAAAAAAAAAAATAAGTTAAGATGTATTAAATAGTAAAAAAACAAAAAACAAAATGGAATTGAAAATGAGAAATATTTTAATAAAAACTTTAATAATAGCTAGTTCCTTATATGCAAGTTCAGCATTTGCTGTAACTTGTACTGAACGACATTATTCTGCATTAAAATGTAATCCTGGAGAAGTATTTTTTATAGATCCTAGCTCTAATTATGCAAAAGAATCTCAACAATTTGTAACAGATATAATGCTAACAGGAGAACAAATAAGAACAGCAATATCAGAAGGTACTGATGCTCAAATAAAATCATTCCAAAAACAAGTTACAGTATTAATTGATAACATGATTAAAATGCAACAAATACAATTAAAAGATAGATTAGCGCAAGATAAAGCTCTAAGAGAGTTAAAGATGAATTACGAAGCAAATATTGCTGAAGAGCAAGTTAGACAAAACAATGCTACTTTATTTAAAGATGATACAAAAGAAGAAGTTGATTTAATTGTTGATATACTAGATCAAGCAATAAAAGAACATGAAGAAGACGGTGAAAAATTACCACCTATAACAGCAATGATAATAGGTGTAACCGAAGAATACGATATTGGTGGAAAAGAAATAAATGTTGCAGTAAAAGCAGCAGAAGGTGTATGCACAGAAGAACAAATAAAAGGTGGTTTTTGCTCTGTTCCAAGAAAAGTAACTCCTGGTAAAAAACTTGCAAAATATTTCAAAGCTTGTACAGAACAGAAAAAACAACTAGTAAGAAAAAAACAAGAATCTAAATCAAGAACACACGGTATAATTGTAAACAGTAAAAGAACAAGTGAAAATGTTAATGCTTCTAACTCATTAAATCAAATGTCTAAAAATATAAGACAACAAACAGAACAAGCTTGTACACCAACTCAATACAAAAACAAAGTTTGTGCTACTAATTTATCAAAAGAAGCTTTCCAAGAAAAAGTAGCATTAAATCATATAATACCAAATGGTCATGTTTCTCCTTCTAATTTACTTGATCCTACATTCTATGGTGGTGAAGATTTAAGAGATTATGATTTAGCAACTAAAAAAGATTTAATAGATAAAGCCTTATCAAAAGAAGAAGCAAAACAAGATCCAGAACAAAGTGCTGTTCCAATTGTGAAAACATATAAAAACACTGCTCAGTATGCTGCTGCATTACATTTTGTAAATAATGTTACAGGTGACACATTGGTAAGTAACCAACAACCAGAAGATAGATTAAAGCAATCAAGTGCAGAATTCCAAACACTATACAATAAGAGAGTGGCAATGTTAAGTTTAGTTAGAAGTTCTTTTATTGATTCAATAAGAAAGAGAACAGGTCAAAAGCTTACAGAAGTGGTGAATTCAACAGATGTAAACAATCTTGACGAACCAATAAAAGAAAGTACATTAGGTGCATCTGAATTAGATATACTAATTAATAAAGTAGATGAAATGTTTTCTGTTGTTGCAGTTAAAGCAGAAGCTGGAATAGGTGAAACAAATTCTATTGACGATATAGAAAATGGAAGCGAAAGATTAATGAAAAAAGCTCAATTAAATACTTTAAAATTGCAAGTTGAAATAGCATTAAAAGATTTATTTGAAAATGAAAAAATAGAATTATTAAAAGCTGCTCAAATATCATCTATTGTTAATAGTCCTGAAATGATTGATTATTTAAAAAATTTAAGAAGGTAATAAAATGAAATTATTTAAAACAATATTAATTACAATATTTTTTGCTCAATCAATAAATTTATACTCAGCCTCAAATGGTATAACAGGTAGAGGTGGAAACGGTGGTTCTTCACATGGTTTTATGTCAATGTGGGATGGTCCTCTTTATTATAACCAATGTGTAGAACAAACACATATAAAAGTATTTAGTGACTTGGCAATGGAAACAGGAAGTTTTAAATCAGGTGGTTATGGAATTGAAGTAGAAAAAGATGCATTTCAAGATTATCAAGAACAATTGCTTGAATTAATTCAAAATACAAATAATGATAAAGTAAATAATATAGAAGAAGTATTTTCTCAATTAACAAAATTTTTAATAAAACAGAAAGTTGCAGAAACAGAACAAAATATAGAATTGCGTTCAAAAGAACAAGAATTAGAAATGGAATATCAAGCAGCTCTTAGATCTGATATAGAAAAAGCTAAAGCAAGATCTTTTGGTGATTCTGATCCTGTAACTGGAACAACGGGTCAATTTACATATGAATACATGAAGAATATGTGTAAAAGAACTAAGATGATTGATAAAACACAAGGTCAAAGTGCAAGAAAAGAATCAACCCAAGCAATAACAAAAAATAATAGTAAAAATATAAATGAACGTCAATCTGTTGTAAGTGTTGTTTCAGAAAGTAGAAAAACACAAGATAGACATTATGAACTATTTTGTTCCGAAGAAGATAGAAGTCAAGGACTATGTGACGTAGTATCAGCTTTACCAAATGCAGATTTAACAGCCGATACATTTTTAAAACCAGAAGGTTTTAGTTCTGCTTCTGATGATTATAAAACTAAATTCACTTATAATGAAACAGAAGCATTAGCAGCTAATAGTTTTATTAAAAATGTTATTGGTTTTTTACCAGTTGAACCACCAACACCAGAAGAATTAACAAATAAATCAAAAACTCAATTTGTTACAATGTATAATCAAATATTAGCAAGTTTAAATACAGCTTCTCTTTCTTTTGAAAAAGCTTATTTAAATAGGTTGCCTAAAAACAAAGAAGGTGTAAGAATGAGTCAGCTTGATGTACTTAATTATTTAGTTGAAGATATGAATTCAATACAAAATCAAAATTTAGAAAGTCAAGCAAAAGCAAACGCTTACGAAATGTCAGTTCAATCTGTTATGGCTATAAAAACTAAGATTGATATGGAAAAATTATTACAAAAAGAAAGATTAAAATTATTAGAAGCAACTATATTGGCTCTACAAGAAAACAAACCTAATAAAGTATTAAATTTAGAAAATAAAAAATAATGTTATTTAATTGATTTTATTTTGTAGTATGATATTTTAATCTATATATATTTTAGAGGTTAATATGAAAAACAAGGAAAGAAAAAAAAGTTTAATAAGAAAATTAAGTAGTTATGATGACATAAAAAACAATTTTTTATTAACAAAAAGTTTATTGAAAAAGGAAAATAAAGAAGCAAAAAAAAATAATATAACAGAATCTTTTTCTGATGCTCTTTCAAGACTTGGTATAAAACCTGAAAATGAAGAAGAACATTTAAATAAGGTATATAAAAGTTTAAAAATAACTTCAATTATATCTTTTATAATGTTTGTTGTATTAACTTCTGTTATTTCATATCAAATATTTATAGGTAATGGCGGAATAATTATATATGCTTTTTATTTTATAGCACTTACTATATTTCTTAAATCATTTGAATCAGCATTTAGATGTTTTCAAATAAGACAAAAAGAATTATTAAGTATAAAACACTATATAAAATACCCTAGAGAGTGGTATCCAAAATCTTTTACTTACAAAAAGGATGAAGTAGATGGGAAATAATAATGATTATTCAGATGCTATTGCTCTAGTAGCAATATTGCTTTTAATAGTTTTAACATATATATTTAATGAATATCTTGCTGATATACTTTTTCATATTTGGTACTTCCTAAAAAAACCTCTATTTCTTGGTCTTGATCATATACCAGAAGAAGTTAGAAAAATAATTTTTAGTTATGGAAGCATAATGGAGTATATAGAAATAGGTTTAGATAAAGTTGGTGTAGCAGTAGAATTAAGTAGATACGATCTTAAATTAAGTGATAGTATTGGAAAAATAGCCAACGAATTTAGAGAATATACAAAAGAAGATCTATTTAATAGAGAAAATAGAGGTAGTTTAATGTCAGTTGTTAATAAAAAAACTGTTTTTATACTATTGCCTATTACTCTTCCAGTTCTTGTTTATTTATCTAAAAAAATAGCTAAAAAACAAACATTCAAAAGAACATTTTCAATAGAAACATTAGGTATACAAGAAGCTAAGATTTGGCCTCAAATAAAACCTGTTGTTCATGAATATAATGCTTTTATAAATGCAAAATCACTTGATGAAGAGTGGTTTGCTATGTCACCAAAACCTGCTCAATACTTTAAGAAAAATGACTTGTTAGCTTATGAAAAAAATACTGATGAATCTGATATTGATAATTATGGAAAAACAAACTTCCGAATAAAAGCAGATAAAATGCATGAATTTTTCGTAAAAGAATTAGGTAAACCTTGGACTGGTATTGAGAGCATGTCTTTTGAAAAGAAAGCAATTTTAGCAATAATATTACCTAAGATATTAAGACAAAAAATTAAACCTGATCCTAAAGGAAAAGCAGTTGATAAAAGTAAATATATGAATGATAGACTTGCAGAGGCTTATTCAAGTGTTAGAAATATAAAAGTAAAAGGAAAAATGGTTAAAGATAAAGAACATGAAAAAGAAATACTTGCTTTTAGAGAAAAAGTAAAAGAAGAAGTTGAAGAACAAATGAAAGAATATTTTCCTACTAATGAAAAACCAAAAGAAACAATTTTATCAAAAATATCATTTGGATTATTAGGTAAAAAAGAAGAAATAAAAGAAATGCACCCTAAAATAAAAGAAGTACTTGATAAACATTACCATGAAAAAGTTATATTCTCTGTATTTCTTGATGAAGCAAGGAAAACAGGTGTACTTGCAAGCTGTGAATTTATATGGTTGAAAAAAGAAAATAGAGATCTTTGGTATATAATGAGCCAAACAGGAAGAACTGCTTGTTTCTGTGAAAGTGCAGGTGCGTGGGCGCATTTATTAACAGAAAAAAAGGTTGGTAGAAAAATACCTACTCCTATGGTACATAAAGCAATAGATGCGGCAGATAAATATTTATTTGAATCACATGATAACTATTTGCCATTAGGTGATTTTGATGATGATTAAAAATAACAAATATAAGTTGACAATATATGAAAATATTGTTTTATATTATATATAAATAAGGAAAATAATATGACACAAACAATATCTCAGGTTAGTGAATTAAAGAAAAACTGGCAATTAGAAGACACAAGAAATTTTAATTTTAACAATGAAGACTTAAAAAACATTGTTGTAATTAAATATGAAAAAGGTTCTTATACAGCAAAAGAAACTATAATTCCTCTTGTTTACAAACCAAAACTAAAAGATGTAAAGAAAACATTAAGAAGAATACAATCATATGCTAAAAAACATAGCATAAACTTTGAAGGAGCTTTCACTGAAAATGATTCTCTTATTGAAGGTATTTATAATGAATGGAAAACAACTCAATCTAAAAAGAGAATAGCAAATGATGCTAATACAAGTGAAATAAAAAAAGCAGATGCTATATTCGAAAAAGCATTAAAAGTAAATGCTTCTGATATTCATTTGGAAAAAAGAAGAGATAAAACAAAACTAAGATTTAGAGTTAATGGAGAAATGTATGATGAAAACAGTTATTTCTCTGGTGAAGGTGAAAAACTTGCAAGGGTAATATACCAAATTTATACAAGTGAGGATGGTGAATCAGCAACAAACTTTGATGAAACAAAACCACAGAATGGTTTGATAGATAAAATGTTTGGTGAACAAAGGGTGAGAGCAAGGATTGCAACAGTTCCTGCAAACCCTGATGGTTTTGATGTAATATGTCGTTTGTTACCTTTCAATGAAGACGGTAGCGCTATACCTGTAAGTGAACTTGGTTATTCTGTAAAAGAAAGGAAAGATTTAGAAAAAATGATTTCTAACGCAATAGGTGTAATCATAATAGCAGGTACAACAGGTTCTGGTAAATCTACTACATTAAAAAATGTTTTAATAGGAAAAATTAAAGATAGTGAAGATAAAATTAAAGTTATTACGGTAGAAGATCCACCTGAATACTATATACCTGGTGCAACTCAAGTACCAGTAAATAGAGAAAATTCAAAAGATGGTGGTAAAACTGAATTCTTAAATACAATAAAAGCAGCAATGCGTTCTGATCCTGATATTTTAATGGTAGGTGAGGTTAGGGATGCTCTTACAGCAGAAACATTAACAGGTGCTGTTCAGTCAGGACACCAAGTATTTACTACAATTCACGCTTCTTCTGCTTTTGGTATAATAAATAGATTAGAAAACTTTGGAGTTTCAAGAGAAACATTAAGTAGTCCACAATTTATAGCAGGATTAGTTTATCAAAAACTACTTCCTAAATTGTGTCCACACTGTTCTGTACCTATTAAAAATGGAAAAATCCCAAAAAGATTTCCATTAGAAAAGATAATAATAGATAATTATGAGACTTTTGGTATTCCTATCACTAAATTAGAAGAAATAAAAGAAAAAATGGAAGATAATACAGATATTGTTACAGAACTCTTAAATAATGGTAATATAAAGTCAAGAGAAGCTATAAAAATATTAAAAAAACATGAGCAAATAAATGATAAAGAAAAAAATGAAGCACTTCTTGATAGAATAAAGCAAGTTGCAGACGTTAAAGAATCTAATATTCGATTTAGAGGACAAGGCTGTAAACATTGTAGTTCTGGTGTTCAAGGACGATTTGTTTGTGCTGAAACAATTGTTCCTGATTTAGAATTATTATCATTAATAAGCGAAGGTAGAGATCCAGAAGCAATCAATTATTGGAAAACTAATTTAAATGGTAAATTTGCAATGGAAGATGCATTAGATAAAATGGTTGAAGGTCTTGTTGATCCAACTGATATTGAACATGCATTCCAAGAAATAGGAAGTAAAATAATTTAATTGACTAAAAATTGAATAGTGTTTTAATTAAATTATAAACATAAAATGGAGTATAGAGAGTGTTAAAAGATTATATAAAAAAGGTTGAAGATTTTTTCAAAAACTTAACCAGAAATAGCTTTAAAAAAGATATTCAAACTAGAATATCTTTATATAAAGTATTAGTTTCTTCAATGGCATATAAAGATACTATAAAGCAATCAATTACAAAAAGAAGAGAAAAACTTGTAAAAAGACACGATAAAAAAAATATAATCGTAAGAAAACTTACAAAACCTGGAACAAAAGAAATGCCTTTTCTTGATCATGTAAATGAAAAGCTACTCGAAGGTGAAGATTTCGCAACCGCCACACAAGGATGGATAACAGATAATGAACAAATGCTAATGGATTCAGGTAGTTCTGGTGAATTATCAAAATCATTAATTATGGCTCAAAATCTTTTAGAATCACTAAATACAATGAAAAAAACAGTAATATCAGCAATGATATATCCAACTATTTTGTTTATAATATTGTTTGGTATGATATTTGGTTTTTCATATAGTATAATACCTATACTTGTTGATTTATTACCTGTTGAACATTGGGAAGGCTCTCAATTAGCTCTTTATAACTTTTGTATGTTCTTTCAACACAATGCTCAATATATATTGATGACTTTATTTGTTATTTTTGCTATAATAACAAAAACAATATCAAATTGGACAGGAAAAATAAGACAATATGCAGATTACTTTATACCTTGGTCAATATATAAAGAATTTAATGCAGGTATTTTTCTTATATCTTTTTCAACATTAATTGAATCTGGTAATACACCACTTCAAGCTCTTCAAAAACTAAGAGTGCAATCACCTAAATATGTAAAAAGAGAAATTGATATAATGCTTGCAAATATAAACCAAGCTATGAATCCAGCTACTGCTATTAATACAGGTTTCTTAGGTGAAGTTGGTGATGATATAGAAGATATAGCCGAAAATGGTGATTTTGAAAAAATATTAAAATCTTATGGTGAAGATGCAATTGAAAAAATAGTTGAAAGTATAAAGAAAAAAGCTAATAATCTAAAAACTGGATTAATGCTTTCAGTTGTAGGATTCCTTGTTTGGGGTTATGGTGGATTTATTATGATAAGTCAAAGCGTAACAAAAGCAGCAGGTTTTTAATGACTACAACAAGTAAAGATATAGAAGAAGTATTCTCATTCACAGATCTTTATATAGTTATGAATGATTGGGAATCTTCTTATTGTTATTATCCACCTAATAAAAATGATATAGGTGTGAATAATCCTCCTAAATTAATAACAAAAAAGCAAAAACCTTATATAAAACAATTTATAAGAGAATATAAAAGAAAAAAGGCTGAAATTGTTCAACAAGAAAATAATTTAAGTGAAAATATTACTAAAAAAATAATAGGTGACTTAAATATACAAAATATATTTAAAGAAGACATCTTAACGAATAGTAATATAACAGAAGAAAAATTAGATAGGCTTTTGAAGTATTCAAATATTAATGAATTAGCACTTAGAGAACTTAAAAAAAATATTGAAAAATATGCTATAAATGAAAATGTCTTTATAAAAAATAATATAAAAGATATATCCTTGGAATTCATGGGAAAGCATTTTAGAATATATGAAATGGACGGTAAAAAAGGTAAACAAATAGTATGTAGACAAACCTTTAATAAAGAAAGAAAACTTGAAAATACTGGATTAAATAATCAAATAATTAAATATTTGATGCATGAAGATTTAAATAAAGGTGGATTAATTGTACTTTGTGGTTCTAATGGCTCTGGTAAATCTACAACTTGTGCTGCTGTTTTAAAAGAAAGATTGTATAAATATGGTGGTTATTGTATTACTGTTGAAGATCCTGTTGAAATTCCACTTGAAGGTCAACATGGAGATGGTCGCTGTGTACAACTTGAAGTAAATCCAGAAGAAGGTTTTGCTCCAAAAATAAGAGAAATTATGAGAGCCTATCCTACTGGTCAAAATTTAATGATGCTAATAGGTGAAATAAGAGATTCAGATACAGCTTCACAAGCATTAAGATCTGCAATAGATGGTAGACTTGTTATTACTACAATACATGCAGATAATATAAAAAGTGCTTTAAAAAGAATTATTGTTTTAGCGAGTGAAAAATTAACAGAAGAAGGTGCAAAAGATTTATTAAGTAACTCATTTAGAATAGGATTACATCAATCATTGTTATCTGGTGAATTAAAAACTGAATTTTTATTAGGTAATTCTACTATAAAGAATTTAACAAGGCGAGGCGATATTGATAAAATAAATTCAGAAATGGAACGCCAAAAAATGTCTATAGATTTAAATAAACCCCTATCTTTCTTTGATTAAATATATATTGACTTTAATTACTAAAGTTATAAGATGTATAAATAATAATAGTATGATTTTATAAGCAAAGTAAGTATTAAATAAAGTAAAGTAAAGGAAATATAATGGAAAATAAAGTCTCTAAGGCAACAGGGGCTAATATATCATTAACAGGATATATAGGTTCTATGACTACAAAGGAAAAAGAAGGGAAAGTGACAACTTTCCTAAGACTTGCAACTCACAGAAGAATTTATTCTAGTGATTCAAAAGAAGAAAAAACTGATTGGCATAATGCTGTTGCTTATGGCAATATAGCTAAAATATTAAAGGATCATGGAAAAAAAGGAGACTCAATTATAATTAATGGTGAATTAGAAAATTGGGAATTTACAGAAAATGAAGATAAAACCACAACAAAAACTTATATAAAAATTAATAGAATGCAATTTAAATCTGATTGTTATTCCACATTAATTGGTTTTATAGGTTCTATATATAGAGAAAATGAAGATTCACCATTATATGTTAAAATATCAAATATAAGAAAAGTAAAAAATTCAGAGGGTGAATTAGAAGATAAAACTGATTGGCATACTGTTGTTTTTTACGGTAAATTAAGTGAGTTAATAGAAGAATATGGTAAGAAAAATCAAAAAATATCAGTTCATGGTTGTCTTGAAGTTACAGAAGAAGAAATTGAAGATAGTGAATACAAAATAGAAAAAAATTATATTAGAGCTTATAATGCTAAATTTTTATAAAATGGTTGAAAATAAAAATAAATTTGCTATATTAAGATAATTAAAAAAAGGAAAAGATATGAAATTAAAAACAGTTTCAATAATGATAGCAAGTATATTGCTAACAAGCAACATAAATGCTCAAACATTAGAATCAGGTAAAACAGAAGTAGCTAATATAGAAGTAGCAAAAAATGCAGTATTGAAAAATGAAAATATACAAACAATACTAAAACAAGAAACATTTGCTAAAAGATATATACTATTAAAAGGATATTTGAAACAAAATCCAAATCTTTTAATAGAGATAACAAGTGAAGGAACATCTTATCAAATTCCTATACTAAGTTATTTATTAATTGAAGGTTTCGAGCAAGAAGCATTAAGTCTTGTTGAAGATAAAATTGTTAATTCTTTTCAAGTTTTTGATTTTAATGGAAATGAATATAATGACATACTAATATCTATATTAAACAACCAAGATGATTACTTTAAAAAGGTAACTAAAATAAACGCTGATAATATTAATAAACAATTTAAATTTAATAACGAAGAAGGCTATTATATATTAATGGCAGTAGCAGAATTAAAAACTCTAAGAAGTAATATGTATACAAGACATTTATTAGAGCTTGGAGCTAATCCATACCTACAAACCAAAAACGGTCATACAGCAGAAAAGGTAGCTTCTTATAAAAATAATACATACTTTTTAGAAACACTTAATAATTTTGAAAACAATATAGAGGAAAGAGATACTTTACAAAATTCCCCACTTCCTTATAAAGAACAAGTTAAACAAAATAAAATAATAGAAAATTTAAAAAATGGTCTATTAGAAGAATTATCAGCAGATGTTAATGATATGACAAATAAATGGATTACATTAATTATTCTTGGATACAATGAAGCTGCTGAATTAATTTTTAATGAGTTAAGTAAAAATGAAGATTTTTCAATTAATGCAGTTAATAATAACAACATAAATGCTTTAATGGCAACAGCATTAAGTGCAATACCTGGTGGTAATGTTGAATATACATTAAAATTAATAGAAAGAGGCATCGATATTTCTTATGAACATAAAGATACAAAAGCTCTACATATAGCTATTTCAAAAGACGCTTATAAAGTGGTTATTCAACTAATAAAAAATGGTGATAACTTTATAAAAGATAAAGATGGTACATACTTCTTTGATATAGCAATGCAGAATAAAGCATATAAAACTGCTCATGTTATAAAAAGTGCCGCAAGAATATTAGTAGAAAATTCAGAAAAAATAGAAAATTAAATAACAATAAATATAAAAACCGAACTTAAATGTTCGGTTTTTTTTATCTAAAATATTATGGAAAGTAAAAAGAAATATAAATAAAAAAAGCCGTTTAATAAACGGCTAAGTTTTAATATAAAAAGAATAAAAATTATTATTTAATTGTTCTTAATGATTTACTTGCAATATACAATTCACCATTCTGCATATTTTCAATTTCAACTTCTTTGAATGTAATATTTTTAACTTGGTACTTAAAACCTTTAACAGAAATAATTTGGTTTTCTTTTATTTCTCTAAATTTATTTTCAAAGCTTTCACCTTCCACACCGTCACCAACATAAAAAGATAAAGTTAAATCAGCACTTTTATTATTACCAAAAATATAAACACCGTCAATAGCTAATTTTTCAATTTCAGAAAATACAGAAGCCACTTCTTTTTCTTCATTTTCTTTCTCTAAGCTTCCTTTTCTTGTATCAATAATATCTTCATTATCATTACTAAGAATAGCAGCAAGTTTTTTTCTTTCTTCTTCTGAAAGCGTATCACTTAATTCACCTTCAATATCATAATCAAGTTCTGGTTCTTTATCTTTTAACACATCAACATCTTGTGAATCAACTTCTGGAATTATTTCTGTTTTTATTTCTTCTTGAATGTTATTATTAATTATTTCTTGATTTAAATCTTCTTGTGAAATAACTTGTATTCCTTGATTTCTAACCACTGCTGGTTGCTTATTTGTATTTTTTATTTTTTCTTCAAGTAGTGGAATAGCTGTTCTTTGATCAATATCAAAGGTTTCTTTTGGAAAATTATCAAAAACCTCAGTTTTTTCTCTAATATCAGGATATAAAGAGGTTATATCAACATTTTTGTTTTCATTTGCTACCTTTTGATAATAAAGATCAGGATCATCAAGATATTCCGCAGGAACATTTTTTAAAGCATGAACTAATTTTTTTAATTCAATTTCTTTTTGAACTCTACTAATTTCTGCTTCTAAAGTTTTATTTTCTAAGCCTATTAATGTTTCTTTATTTCTCAATTCACTTCTTAATTCAGTTGAAGTTGAAGGTTTTTTCACTGCTTCTTTTTTAGCTTCATCGTATAAAGAACTTCCAGTTTCTTCAGCAAACAAACCAAAACTTAACGCAATTGATACTGTTATTATGCTAAATTTTAATTTTTTCATTTTATTCTTCCTTTTATATTTTATAACTTACAATATATTATATTTTTTATATAAAACAAGTTTTTTTATATTATATTATCTTTTTTTCTTGTCTTCTTTGTTTTCTTCTGGTTTATGCTCATATACCTTCTCAAATATTTCAGCATTAATAACCCACATATCTTCATCTTTTGAAAACTCAACAGAGTTAATAATAATATATGGCTTATCCAAATAAGTTAAAGCTTCTTCCATATATATAGCACCTTTTGATATCTCTTCAATAGACGCTAATTCAACTTGATAACTTCTCGCAAAAGGTTTCAAAGAAGCAGCATTCTTTCCTCTTACTTTAAGTAATTTTTCTTCTGGAAAGAAAATTTTACTCTTAGGATAGCTCCATAAAAACAAACTATCTCTTTGAGAAATCTCAACATATTTAAGCTCTGAACCAGATAAGCTACCTTCTTTTAATAAAATAGGAGGCTCTTCTTTAGAAATTTCTTCATTAATTTTATCATAAACTTTTTTAGATTTACCAATTAACATTTCTATTTCTTCATAAGCAACTAAAACATCATTAGTAAATATTCTTTGGAAAATATTTAACTCTCTAACATTTTCAGAAAGAAACATTGCATCACTTTTTATTTTTTTAGCTTTATCTTCTAAATCTTCAATTATTTCTTTTTTAGAAACTTTATTTTCTTCTTCAAGTTTTCTTGCTAAAAATTTCTTTTGATTTATATTTTCCCCAAAATCTACTTCATAAACCCTTTTTTTACCAGAATTTGCTAAAGCAACAGGCTTTACATTGAATAAACCGTTTTCTTTTGAAAAATTCAATACATAGTTATCTAAATCAGTAAATACACCAATACTTCCTTGAATTTTTTTATAAACTAAAACAAATTTATTATTATCATAAATTAATTTTTCTAACTCCCATTCCATAGCATAACGTTCTAAATAATTATCTAAAAGAAGAATGTTGTTTATTATTTCTTTATTATTAAAAAAATGAGAATCATAGTAATCTTTAAATGACTGTTTACCAAGTTCTGTAATTTCTTCTTGTGTAAATGTTTTACGTTTTGATTCTCTTTTTATTTCTTTTTGATATTTTTTTAGTTCTTTACTCATTATAGAAAAGTCTTCAAGAACCACTTCATTAACAATATCGTTATACAATTGATCTTCATAAAAGAATAAAAAACCACCTACTGATAAGAAAAGAGCAGCAACACCACCTAATAAATATTTTCTATTTATAGAAGTATCTCTAACAAGTTGTTTTATCTTATAATTTGGATCAGAAAGATAAGAATCAAAAAAGTCATTATCAAGAGAATGATCAACTTTAATATTTGAAAAATCAAAGCTGTTAGCAAAACTTACAACTTTCATTTCATATAAAGAAACCATATCGTTAATAAATAACTCTAACTCTTCTTCATCATTAAATATTCTATCACCGTCTTCAAAAATTAAACCATCATTATCAACGGCACATACCCAATATTTTGTTGTATTAATATTACCAGTATCTATTTTTTTAATAAATACCGTATCTTTAAAAACATCAGCAATAATAGCAGATCCAACAACAACACCATCGTTGCTGTTGGGAAACAAAACATATTGAGATGTCTTATTTTTTAATTCAGTAAAATATCCGTAATAATTATTTGTTTCTTTTGCTTCTTTTTTTATTTCAGTAACAACTTGTCTCTTGTTCTTACCATCTAAATCAGCCCAATCCAAACCAACTATTACGTCTTTATCACCTATTTTAATGTATTCACTCATTAATCATCCTTATTACTTCAATTCAAAAAATGGTGTAGCTGTAATTACAACAATCTCTTTATTAGTAGAGTAAGATTCATTACCACCTAAGAACCATAATGTATCAGAGAAAGGTCCTTGGCTTGAAGTTTTACTATCTTCTTTTTGATAAGCCATAACAACTGTTGTTTGTCCATTACTTGCAATGATTGATTGATTAAAGTCTTTGTTACTTTCTCTTGGTAATTGAACACCATCAACACCAGGAGCTTGTACAAGTCCATCATTAACATTTAATGACATTGAATATTCAAGTCTTACTTCTTCACCAATAATTCTTGGAGTAACTGTTAATGTAACACCGTCTTTAACAGTATCAATCTCAGTACTAACATTCTCATCACCAGTTTCATTATTTGTTTTTCTATCAATTGAAGCAACATAGTCAGCATTTTGAGTAATCTGGAATGACATAGGATGATTATTCAATGTAGGGAATGTAGTTCTTGTTGAAATATTAACACTACCTAATTGATTTAATATACCTAATAAAACATTAAAGTTATCATTAGTTTGTATACCAAAATAATTACCATTATACAATGGATCTAATGAACCTAATTGACCAATTGTTGCATTTTCAAGAGAACTTGATAAATTACCTAAACCAGTAGTTAGATCAAATCCGCCTAATAAGCTACTCTTCAATGAATCATTAACATAACTCCAGTTAATACCTAAGTTATTAGAATCATCAATCTTAACGTTAACAATTGAGAAATCTATTGTTACAGTTCTTCTTGCTTCCGCATTTATTTTTTCTATTCTATCTCTAACTTGTGATAAAACAAAATCATTATCCTGAACAACAACTGTACCCTGTCTTGTATTAAATGCAATTTTACCTTTTGTAGAAAGCATTTGCTCCAATTCAGTTTCTATATCTTTCCAAGCATTTTCTTCTTTACTAAACTGCATTTGCTGATTGTTACCCATTCGAGCACCTTGACTACCACCATTACCGCCACCGCCTTGCGAATTAGTTTTTGTTGTTATAGTATTATCAGCTTTAATTTCAATTGCCTGTTCGAATATATAAAAAGTTTCTACTGCTTGCTCATAAAAGAAAACTTTATCAGAAGATTCATCATATTTCCATTTAAGATTATTAACAACTCCAATATAATCTAATACATCTCTTAATTGACCTTCATATTCAAAAGGTCTAATCTTAAGTTGGCTTCTTTCTGAATTCTGCATATTATTCACCCCAAAAGAGCCAGTTGAATCTTGACCTACACCAACTTGTGGAACAATAGCTTGTAAAGGACTTGCAGGTAAACCATTTGTACCTGTAACATTAGCACCCATATTATTTGCTGTATTATTAAAAGCTTGCATATCAACAGCAAACTCAACTTTAATACCTGTTTTTTTGAATATTTGGGAAGACACTAAATTAGCAGGTATATCTTCTTCATCTTTGATATATTCATCAAATGATATAGCAGTATCCATATTGAATTCAATAGGAAGAATTTCTTCTTCCTGTCTTTCAATAAAATACTCATCATCTGCTACGTAAAAACCTTCATGTTCTTGACCAATTTGATCTTGTTTAGGCGTAGCTTTTTTTACATAATCGGGAAATTCTTTATCAAACATTTCCTTTGTTCTAAGATGTTCATCTTCGAACTTTTCTGTATGTGTAGTAGAACAACCAAAAGTCAAAAGACCTAATGATACTACTAATAGACTTTTTTTAAACTTCATAATCCTTTTCCCTCTTATCTATTTTTTAATTTATGAGTTAGATCAGTAATAACCAAAACATTTGAATCAGGATAGAAATCCACATCAAGTGGTCTTTTAGACTTTTTATATAAACTGATTAATTCAATAACGCTTTGTTTAAATGTACCTTCAAATTTAACTGGATATTTAACTGGATAACGTACAGAAGTTTTCCATTCCAAATTCCAACCTATTTCTCTACACCATTCTTCAAGGTTTTCTCTTAAAGTAATATTGTTTTTAGCAATATAGTTAGCAGGTGTATAATAATCGAATTCTTCTTCATAACCACCTTGATAATAAAACTCAAAACTATCATCAATTGGTAGAACAAATTTGTTTCTATAATCTTTCTTAAGAGCTTCTAAATCAATTTCTGTAACCTGTTGTTTGTTTGATTCAACATTGTTAAATTTAATTTTATCAATTTCAGTGTTTAATATTTCAACCTGACCATTAATTTCAGAAAGCCTTTGTTCTTTTTCTGATAATAAACTATCTTTTTCTTCAAGTGTCATTGTTAATTGATCACCCATTTCAATAAGTTTATTTCTTTCTTCTTCAAGACTAGCAATATATTCTAAATCAGATTCTCTTGCAGCTTTTTTCTCTGCCAATTCTTGTTCCAGTATCTTTTTATCAATTTCATACTGCTTACGTAACTCTTCTTCTTTTTCAAGAGCAATCTGTGCTTCAACATCTTTTTCTGCTTCAATAAATAGAGACTTAATATCTTCTCTCTCTTCTAACTCAGCCATTCTCATCTTTTCAGCAGCGTGAGAAAATAAATCAATTACACGATTATTCCAATCAATACTTACACTAATGTCATTTTTAACCGATAAATCTTCCATAACATAAGGCCAAGTAACACCCCCTTCCCAATCAACCAATGTATCAAGTGCATCATTTGTTTGAACCTTCCAGCCATTAGGTATGATAATATCAAGTGCTGTTTCAAGTAACATTTGATCACCATAACCTTTTATAACTTTTGCTTTTTCACTTGAAACACCAAATTGACTAAAAGTAGCAACTTCGGATTTAGCTTCATCATGGTTAGCGATAATATTTACAGCACCATACACAGGAGTTAGCATTGTAATCCCTAACGCTAATGCAATATTTTTTGTTAATTTATTTATTTTTCCTTTCATTTTAACTGCCTCATTATTAATAATTTTTTCTAATTTTTTTCTTATCGCCACTTGCAATAAATATTCGTATTTTTTTCATAAATTGTACAAAGTTAACTTTTTTATATTCCAGTATAAAAGAAAAAGTAAAAATTGCAATAAACAAGAAAAAAGTCCACCATCTCATGTGAAAAAAGAACAAAAGCAAGAAGAATATTACCATTCTTGCGTCTGTTCCAAAAAACTTTGGCGTTGCACTTGCATATTTTGCAATATTTATATCATCACTCACTTTTTTTTCCTTTTACTCTTCCTATGATATTATGATATTTTAATAAAATATCAACACTATTTTTAAAAAAAATACAATAAATAAATATAAAATTATTTATTTACTTCTCTTTTTCAAAAGCAAAAGTATTTTCTAAATCAATAAAATCACTTTCTAAAATAATACCTTGCTCATATTTCTCTCTTGCTTCTTCAAGCATACTAATATTTTTTTCTTCTAATATTTTTCTTGTTTCTACATTTATCTTTAATGCATCACTTGTTAATAATCTTTCTTTTGTTTTTTGATCAAATTTTAAGTGCTCTCTCACTGCAACTCTTTTTTCATCAGTTGTCTTTAAAAGTCTTTGTGCAACAATTAATTGCATTGAATCAATAATATCAGCCTGTCTACTTTCTCTTTCATCAGCTCCAAATGTATTGATCAAACGTCTTATTGTTTCAGGTACACCATTTGTATGAGAAGTTCCTATAACTAAGTGACCTGTTTGAGCAGCTTCAATAGCAGCAGCAATAGTTTCAGCATCTCTCATCTCACCTACAATGATAATTTCTGGCTTTCTTCTTAACGAGTTTTCAATTGCTTTTTTAAATGTTGAACAGTTTTGTGGAACAGAAGATTGTGTCACTAAACATGACGGACTATCAATTTCATCATAAACAAATTCAATAGGCGCTTCATAAGTATTAATTACTCTATTAGCAAACTCTTCTCTTAATAACTCTGCTACACAAGAAGCCATTAAAGTAGATTTACCAGAACCAGTAGGTCCTGTTACTACTACTAATCCTTGCATTGGAAAGAAATTTTTATAAATAAAATGATCTCTTGATAAACCAATTTTCTCTAATGGTGGTGGAGTTACAGGTATACTTCTTATTGTTGCCTGTATTGCATCTTTACCTTCTACCTTTGTTCCAGTAAAATTTAAACGGAAACGAAAACGTCTTAATTCTCCTTCTATATCAAGCTTTATTTCTAACTCATCATCAATAGGTTCACCTGAATTTAATCTACCAATAGCATTATCACCCTGTAAATGCTTAGTTATAATTTCCATACTGTCAAAAGAAATAGCTTTTCTGCTAACCTTTCTTTTAAAACCACTAACATCAATAATAACCTTATTACCAGATTGTAAATATACATCAGAACCACCTAAATTATTCATGTGCAATAAAATATTATTTAAATCTTCAGCCAAAAATTTTTGTGGTTCGTTTGGCATTAAAAATTTATTTTCTTCACTCATTATAATTCCTTTTAATTATTTTACTATTAATAATCATCAATTGTATCAACTTCTGCTCTTATAACGTCCAACTCTTCAATTAATTCATCAGTTACATAGAAGTTCTCAAAAAATGTTTCAACTCTTGGTAATGGAACCCAAGAACTACCATCAGGATTAAATTCAGGAAGCTGTGTAATCTTAAATGTACTTTCTCCAATATTGATTGTCTGATTATTTGTATTTACACCTATATCACTTTCACTTATTTCAGGCATAGTAACTATATTTTTACTTAATAAATACATATAATTAGACATTCCAGTGTAATCTCTTGCCATTTCAAATACAGCTTCATTTAAAACTAAATATGCTTGTCTTATTCCTGTCATCCAACCTTCTCGGATACCTTTTTTCCAAGCTTCCATTTCAACTGGCTTATCTCTAAATGGTAATGCTAAAATATTTGGTTGTTCTGGTTTTAATGGTGTAACCATTATGTAATCTCTAAAAGAAGGTGGCGTAATTGTAACTTTTGCTTGTTCATAAAAAGTATAAGCCCTATCAACAGTTCTTAATAATGAATCACTTTCTTTTTCTAAACTTCTATTAGTTTCCAAAACAACAGGAGGAACAACTCTACCATTATATAACATTAATAATCTAAAATTATAAACATTATCATAGTAAGCTGCAATTTTATCAATTTTTTTCTCAAATCTTGTCAAAGTATTATACATTGCTGTTTGGATACCATATTCTAATGCTTCATCAAATATAGCATTAGTTCTTAAATTTTTAATCTCTTGCTTGAAATAGTCTTTTGTAATAGTTTCAATATCACCACTTGATAAATTCGACATGTGTTTTTCAAAATAAGGATGTGATAACGTTAAAACCTCTTCATATTTTAGAGGTTTGTCAATTAAATAAGAATAATCAATTTGAATTCGACCTTCTTGATTATTTTCTTTATAATATTGATATAAATAACTTGAATCAAGTGTATCTTTTATATCTCTTGGTTGAGTAATAACTTGTCTCTCACCTTGACCTGAATTCATTTCTTGTATTTGTTCTCTACTTACTTCTTGATTTTGAGCTTCTTGAGCAAATAAATTATTAGAAAAAAGAGTAGCAATCGTTATAGCGAAAAGTGATTTTTTAAACTTCATAATAATCTCCTATTAAAAGTTCTCATATATAACAACAACTTTTTTATCTTTTACATAAATATCAATATCCTTTATATAACCTTCTGCATTAACAGCTATATTATCTAAATGTTGTTTAATAGTTAAGTTATCAGGCAACAAAGTTACTTCTCTACTAAATATAGGTCTTATACCCTGATAAACCAACTCATAACCAGCATATTGAACAATAGTTTCAAGTACAGGCTCAACAGGACCTACCCAATCTATCGGGAAAATCCTTTCCATACCTTCTGGTACTGTATTTGCTTGATATCTTGCTTCTCTAATTTTATCATAATCATACATAGGACGCTTTAAACCATTGTTGGTTTCTGCTAATCTTTTCTGATATTCTGTTGCTAATAATGCTGATTTAACTAATCTGTCGTTTAGTTTTTTTTCTTCTTGTAAAATAACTTTTTGATATTCTGCAAGAGCGCTATTCACATCCATTTCCTTTACTTCTTCTACCTTTTTAGAAGACGCACATCCACCAAGTAGAGTGCTAATAGCCAAAAATAATACTGCTTTTTTCATATCCCTTCCACCTAAACACGTTTTTATAATTTATTTTTAATATTAAAACTATATATCTTTTAAAAATATAGTCAACAACTAAACATTTCTAAAAGATATATTTTAATCTATTTTTTAATAATATTAACCTTCGAAATTAACACCATTATAATCACAAACAATCAAACCAATTGCAGAACCAGCCGCATCTTCTCGACCACCTGTACCTTGTATACCTTCACCACTCAAATACATGTAAACTTCCCATTCATTAGAACCAGTATGTACAGCGTGTTGTGAAAATATTTGGTTATTACCTAATGCCGCAGCATAAGTTTTAAAATATAATGGTAAAATAAATAATCTTGCTAAATCATAACCTTCATTATTAATAGCTCTTGCTTGTGCAACTGTACCTGTATATCTTCCTGTTGTGTTATTTCTAACAAAATCTAAACAATCAGGTTTCGCAATAATATTTCCAGAACCAGATTCTATATTAACTGTTGAATGTATGCTGATATTCCCATTTTTATCATCAAGATATTTCCCGAAACCATAATTTAATAGTTCTAAATCTTTCTTATCATCTGCATCTAATGCATCAAAAGCACCTCTGTTGATGTAAGTATCTGTTAATGTATTCTTAGAATAATAAGCCCCGTTACTTGAATCAATAACAACATCACCACCACGAGCAGTTACATTAACATCACCTGCTGGATTATTATTTTCAATATTAATATCACCATTATCAGAAAGAATATTAACACCACCTTCACCATTTAATGTTAATATTGCATCATCAGCTATAATATTTAAATTTACACCTGAACGTGTATATTGATCGAAATTAGTACCACCATTATTAAATATTAATTCATTACCAGCACCAAAAATAACATCAGAGCCACCATTCATATTAAATGTTGCTATTTCATCAGCAGTAAAGTTACCTTCAACTAATAAATCTTGCCTAAATACACCATTTTCGTCTACTTCTAATTCACCCATAATATGAGTATATCCAGAAGAATCAACTGTGAACTGTTGTACTCTATTTTCATCCATAATATTAATTAATATATTTGGCTCTGGTGCATAGTCTTCTAATATCTTTGCAGTTGCACCAAGTTTAATATTATCTTCAACTTCTTGATCCACACCTATTGCATTTACAATCTCTAATGAATTAGAAAATATATCTTGTACAATTAAATCTTTAATATAAGCTTGACCTACGAATGCATTTTCAACAGCAAGTTGAACTATACCACCGTCTTCCATCATTCCACAAGGAACCCTTGCATTTTCATTAGCATCTGGAATATCTCTGAATTCACCATCTGCTGTCGCTTCATAAACTCTACAATAATGATCTAAATTAGCCGCAGTAACCAAATATTGATTTGCATGTTGTTGACCTACAACAACTTCAACTGTACCTTCTGAATCATTACCCCCAAAAATACCACAATCTACTTCTTTTGCTTCCCATCTACCTCCAACGGCAACATTAGCCCCACCAGAATTTCTTGAATAATCAGCAGGGTCAGCATCAGGATTTTGCCACCATATACATTTTTGTAATGGTGGGTTTGCTGGATCTGCTGGTGCATTGAAATCTCTGAAATCAATTCCGTTTAACATACTATTAGCACCATCAGTTCTTAAATAAACATCATTGGTAGCACCAGAAAAATCTAAAGATAAAATTAAATCACAATCATTACCTGCATTTAGAGCTTGTGAACATTGAAATGCTGTAAATTCAACATCATCAAGTTCATCTGTAAGTACATTTTTATCACCAAATTCAACAGTCATACTTGAAGGTCGAGTGTCAAAATTTTGATTAAAATTAGATTCTATATATCTTTTTAAATCAGCAATATATATTACACCATCTTCCTCTTCATTTAAATTACTCACATCCATATCTAAATACATTTTAAATGTACTAACTTGTTCTATATCATCAGCATTTCCGTCACTAAATAAGATAGCCGATATTTCAGATTGAAATGGGATTCTATTTTCAAAAAGTATACAAGAGACAAGTGCTTTACTTGACATACTTTCAGGAGTACTATATTCATGTGGTTGCCAACCTTCAGGATTTATTCCGCAAGTTGGATTTCCCTGTGCCACTAAAAATCTTCCAAAAAACTCGTCAACAACTTCATCATTGTCAACCCAAGCTATAAAATTATTACCATCATTTGCTCTATTACCATTTTCTTGCCATCTTTGAAAACTATAACCATCATGTTGAGTTCTTCTTGCAACCGCATTCATAATTGAAACAAAATCATTTGCATAAGCTCTTAATGAAGTTTGCTTTGAATACTCGTTAACTAAAACAAGAACACCTGTAATAACCATTGCAAGTATAGATAAAGCCATTAATGACTCTATAAGTGTTAAACCTTTTTTGTTTTTGCTAAACAAAGAATGATTTTTTTCTTTTTTAGACTGAATCCCTTTTCTATAAAATATCATTTTTTATTCCTATTTTTTAAACTTTCCATCTTTAAATATATTACTAAAATAAAATTAATCAATAAAAAAGAAAAATATATTATTTATTAAAAAAATGCTTGACATTAATTTTATTATTTGATATATTGACAACCGTGTTAAAGAATATATATTTTTGTGTTTAAATATGTGTTTAAGTGTGTGTAAAAGGCAACTGGTGAGTTGCCTTTTTTTTTGCAAAAAAAATACTCACAAAGAGTGAGTATTTTAAATTATATAAGATTATATATTATGGTACATCAGTAGACCAAGTAATATTAACATAGTTAGTACCACCCGCATCATCACAGTTTGCGATAATTTGAGAGATAGTCATATCAGTTACGTCTTCATCAAGACCACCAGTTGAAGATATTCTATCAAAACCTACTTTACGAGTACCACGTATCAAATCAATACAAACTTCACCAGTAGGAACATTTGTATATGTAAGGTCGTAAGTAGAGATACCAGTTGGTGTAACAGTAACATCACCACTCCAAGAGTTGGTTACAGTAGAAGCTGTTTGCTTCATTGAAGCATTAAATACACCAGCAATAATCATTTCTTCCATAGTAATTGGAGTATCTAGTGGATCTTCACCGAATACTTCCTCCATTCTTTTAAGAACATTTGATATGTTAGTTGTTTCTGCTGTAACTCTACGAGCATCCTGTGCATTACCGAAAAGGATTAGAGCACCTGCGATAACCAAAGCCGCCAAACCAATTACTGCTAAAGATTCTATAAGTGTTAAACCTGATTTATTACCCTTTAATAGTTTCATTTTTATTTCTCCATTTAAATATTTATTGTATTATCCTAAATTTTTTCAAGCTTTTTTTTGCCTTCTAAGTTTGATATTATGATATTTAAATAAAAGATCAATAGTTTTTTGAAAAAAAATATATAATATAATAAAAAAAAATTTTAAGAGATTTCTTGTTTTACTAAAGTTATACTTAATTTTTAATTAAAAATTGTATTCTAATATACTGATGTAATAATAAATTACTATAATTATTTTTTTATAATTTTATAAATTACTACTAAGATAAAAAATAATAATAAAAAGTACATATTAATTTTTTTTTGGAATAAAATTTAAAAATTAATAAATAAAATTTGTATATAAAAAAATGTATGAATAATAAAATTAAATTAGTATTGTTTTTTTTATAAAAATTAAAATTTCTAAATTTAGATTGCTTAATTATTTGTTATCTAAATTATAACTTTTTATAAAAAATAAATTTGTACTTTAATAGATTAAAAACATAAATAATTAAAAACCCAACGAATCAATAAATTTTATATAAAAAAAATGATTTTTAAAATATAAATATTATAGATATTAATTGTATGTATAAATCTAATAAAACTTTATTAAAATAATAAAATTAATGGAGATTTAAAATTTTTTTTATAAATGAATCAATAATAAGAAATGAAAATAAAAAATATAATATTGAAACCAATGCATAAAATAAATAAAATATGATAAGTAATTAAACAAATAATTAATTTTTATAATACTTATAAAGAAAAAAAATATTTAACAAAAATATTATTAAGTAAAACCAAAAAATAATAAGCAAAAAATAAAAAAATAAATGTAATTGAAAAACATTATATAAAATTTACAAATTAAAAAGTAAAGTATAATGCTAATGAATAATTTGATTTAATAAAAAAATAAATAACTTGCATGATAATATAAATTACTCAATAAAAATTTAAAAAATTAAAGATAATAAAAAAATAAATTTATATTTTATAATTTTTTTTACTTATTAGATAAAAAATATATCAAAAATAAATAAAATAATGAAAAATATTTTTAACAATAAAAATTATATTACTGGAAAATTATAAAAACAAATAATAAATGATTTAATTTAAAATTTTTAAAAATAAAAATATACCTATTTAATTAAAATAAGATAGAAGTAAAAAAATACTGTAAATAAATATAAAATATTTTGATAATAATAAAAAATAAAAATGAGATAAATAATCTAACAAGAACAATTAGTTTTTTAGAAAGATGAAAAAATAAAAATTTAAATTAAAAATAAATAAAGTAGAAAATGATTTATTAAAATTCATAGTCAATTTAAATAATCCAAATAAAAAAATGATAGAGATTTAATAATAAAGTAAAAATAAATAATTTAATAAAGACAACCCAAATAATACAAATAAAAACAGTAAATATTTTAAAGCAATAAAAAATAAATTATTAATGAATCTTACTTAATAAATAAAAGTTAAAAATAATTTTTAATATTGTAATTTAATAAATTAAAAAAATAAAAAACTATGTACAAAAAAATATAATAAATATAAATATAATTTTAAGAAATAGAAATTGTATATTTATTCTAATTATATATTTATAAAATAAAAAAAATAAATGGAGTAAATAAAGAAAGTCTACTTAAAAATTAAAAAATATTTGAAATTATAATTTAACAATAGTATAAAAATAATTTTAAAAATTATAAATAATTTATAAAAAGATAGATAGAATATTCAATAAAGTTTTATAAAAAATAATAATGAATATAAATTAAGTGAAATTAAAAATATAAAAATTAATAAAAAATATTTGATAATAAAAAGAAATAATTCAAATGATAATTTGTATTTTAAAAATAAAAAAAACAACAAGTATAAATTAAATAAAATATTAATAAAAAAAATAGGATAATGAATATTATGAATTACTTTGAAGATAATAAAAAAAACAAATACTTTATGTAGTAATATATTTTTTAAGAATGACTACTAAAAAACATTTTTCTTTCACATACATAAATAAAAAAATATTGAATAAAATTTTAGTGAAAAATATAAAAAGTGTAAAATCAAAAAAATGAAAAACATAATAAATTTGTTTAATAATAATAAAAAAATCTTAAAAAAATAATAAATATTTTATATAGTAATCTAAAGAATATTTAATAGAATTTTAGAAAAAAATATAAAAATGTAAATAAAAGAAATTAAAATAACAAATATTATAAAGTTATTTGATAATAATAAAAAAAATAAATCTAAGAAAATGATAAATATTTTACATAATAAACTTAAAAATTATTGAATAAAATTATAGAAAAAATAAAACAATAATAAAATATTTAATTTTAGTAAAATTAAAAATATTACCCCAAGAAGTCTAAGATAAAAAGTAAAATATTTAATAATAAAAAATAATAACTTTGAAAATAAAAATATTTTATATAAATGATAGATAAAATATTAAATAAAATTTTATTAAAAAAATAAAAATAAATATAAGTTGAGTGTTCCTAAAAAAATCTAAACAAGTAAAACTTAAGAAATAAAAAAATAAAACATTTAATGTTAATAAAAAAAATAATAACTTTGAAAATAAAAATTTTTTATATAAATGATAAAAAAGATATTGAATAAAGTTTTATAAAAAATAATAATAAATATAAATTGAATATTCCTAAAAATATCAACAAATAAAATTTAAGAAATAAAAAAAAGAAATACTTAATATTAATGAAGAAAATAATGATTTAAAAAATTCTAAATAATTTATATAAAATAGATAAAAAAATATTGAACAAAATTTTATAAAAAAAATAACAATAAATATAAATTGAATCTTCCTAAAAAATCTCAACAAGTAAAATTTAATAAATAAAAAAAAATGAAATATTTAATATTGATGAAGAAAACAATGATTTAAAAAATTCTAAATAATTTATATAAAATAGATAAAAAAATATTGAATAAAATTTTATAAAAAAATAACAATAAATATAAATTGAATCTTCCTAAAAAATCTCAATAAATAAAATTTAAGAAATAAAAAAAATGAAACATTTAATATTGATGAAGAAAACAATGATTTAAAAAATTTATATAAAATATAAAATATAAAATAAATAAAAAAGATATTGAATTAAGTTTTATAAAAAAAAATAATAATAAATATAAATTAATTATTCCTAAAAAAAAGATTAATAAAAAAATAAAAAATAAAAGTATCAAGATATATTTAATGATAATTAAAAACAATGACTTTAAAAAAAATATAAATATTTTTATAAAAATAGAAAAAGTTTTAAAAATAAATTTATGAAATAGTAATAACAAGAGTATAAATTAAATTAATATAAAAATGAAAATAAAAACAAAAAAAATATTCAATACTAATTAAAAATAATAACTTTAAAAACTATAAATATTTTATAAAAAAATAGAGGAAGTATTTAATAAGTTTTTATAAAAAAATAATAAAAATAAATATTAAGCAATCTTAAAATAAAAAACATCAATAAAGAAAATTAAAAACAGTAAAACATTTAATACTAATTAAAGAATAGTGACTTTAAAAATTATAAATAATTTATAAAAAGATAGAGTAAGCATTGAATAAAATTTTATAAAAAAAATAATAATAAATATAAATTGATTGTTACTAAAAATAAAAAATTAAATGAAAAATATTTAAGTAATAAAGATGGCAAAATATTTAACATTAATTAAAAAAATAATGACTTTAAAGATTATAAATAATTTACAAAAATATGGAGGACGTATTTAAAAAAAATTTATAAAAAAAAAATAATAACAAATATAAATATATTTACTTCTAAAAATAAAAAATATCAATAAAAATACTTATGTAATAAAGACAGTGAAATATTTAATACTAAGTAAAAAATAATGACTTTAAAATTATAAATAATTTATAAAAAATAGATAAAGCATTAAATAAGATTTTATAAAAAAATAATAAGAAATATAAATCCATTTACTTCTAAAAATAAAAATCAAATAAAAAAAATATAAACAAAAAATAATAAAATACTTAATGCTAATTAAAAAATAGGATTCTATTCAAAATTATAAATTTAATAACAAATATAAAATTAAATAAAAAATAATAAGAGTTAAGAAGAAAGAAAGAAAGAATAAATGAATAAATGTATTTTTAATTAATAAATGTATTTGATAAAAAAGATTGAAGAAAGATAAATAAGTTTTTATAAAAAATGATGTAAAAAAAAGATTAGCTTAAATTAGTAAATAATATTAATAATAAAAATAAGTTGATAAGAAAATTAATAGAATAAATATGACAACAATAATAAAATATAATTAAAAAATTAGTAAACAACTTCCAATAAAAAGAATACAGTAAAAAAAAATTGTTTTCTTAAAAATTTATATTTTTTTTTAATGATATAAAAGTAAAAAAAAGATTAAGAAAAAAAATATATTAATTTTCAAATATACAAAATATAAAGTTAAAATATACATGATTAATAACCTTTATTAAATACTTTAAAAATTCCTTAATAAATACAATAAATAGACATAATAAAAAAATATTACTAATAACATGTTTTATAACGAGTAAGGGGGGGAGTTGAAAAATTTTTTGATTTTAACTCGCAAAAGATTTTGATTATAAACAGTAATATAAAGGCTTTTTTAAAATTAACATGTAATTTGTAAGTGGCACATGAAGTTATATGTAAAACTTAAATAAAAAACAATGTTAATTTAATGAAGATAAAAACAATTTAATGATATAAAAATAAAGATTTAATTTGCTTTTAAAAGACAAAATACATTTTATATTTAATCAAAAAATAAAAATAAAATAATCAATAATTTGTACATGGTAATATTAAATTTATTTAATTTTATTATATAAATTAAAGCAAAAAAAAATAATAAAAAGTAATTAAAGTTGTTTTTTTGAATCAAGTAATATACCATTAAAGTAGTGATTGTAAAAATGATATAAGTGTAAAATTGTGATAATAGAATTAGTAAATAAAATAGCGCCCGAACCAATTAATATACCATAAACAATCCACAATGAAGAAGCAATTATATTTACTTTTCTAAATTCTAATGAGTGTTTTATTGAAAAAGAATATAAAGTTATCATGGTAGAAATAATACCTACCCACTCAATAGACCAATCAATATTTTTGAAAAATTCCATTTAATTTTATCCTTTTATTTTAATTATATATATTCATATTTATATATCAATACACATGAATAAAAAATATTTTTAAAAGAATAGTTACATGAATGAACAAGATAATAATGAAAATAAAGAGATATTATTTATTAAATATTTTTTTAATTATAGCAAAAAGATAAAAGAAAAACAATAATTTTGTTTATAAAAAAAAGAATATTTTGTTAAAGATATTATGTAAATTTTAATAAAAAAATAAGAATAATAATTTTAGATAATATTTTGATTTGTTTGTTTTATTATAATGTATTTTGAAAAAAATATCAATAAAAAAGTGATAAAATATTTATAAAAAACAGTTCCACAATTTACTATATTATATAAAAAAATGAAAGAATAATAAATAAAAAAAAAGGGTACATTTTAAAATATACCCGTTTTATTTTAAGGAAAATAAGGATTACATTCCTAAATGAGAAAATAAAACTTTCAAATTAATAACAGAAATTGTAACATGAGTTCCTGAAATATTTTGCATAATAACGTCTTCAAAAGAGATATTATTATCAGCTAAAAGTTTACTAAGTTTGTTATCTTTCTTATAATCAAACTCAACAACTTTAACTAATTCAGTAAGATCAGAGAACAATGTAGCCTTATCTTGTTCCACAAAATCAAACTCAACATCAATAAAAGAATAATCAGGTTCGTTTCCATATTTTGCTGCATAAGATAAATCACTTGCATAAGCATCCATCTTTCCAGAAAATTTTAAAAACTTAGTTTTACCATCAATAACAGCCGCCATGATCATTAACTTGGTAGGGTTTGTTTTATAAAGTTCCATATATTTTCCTTCTCTATTGTATGTGGTAATTATAGCAATAAAAAAAATAAATATCAATAAAAAAAATAAAAAAAAGACTACATAATAAGTAGTCTTTTAAATAAAAATAGTAAAAAAAAATAACTATTTTTCAAGAGATTCGAGTTCCTGTCTCAATTTAATTCTTGTTTCCCAATCATCAAAGTGAGAATCAAGACTTTTTTCAATAGCCGCTTTAAGTTCTTTAATTCGATTTGATATTTTTTGATTCATAACATTAAACTCCGATTTAAATAAAAATTAATTATACAAAAAATGAAAAGAAAAATCAATTAATTATTTAGTTAAATTCTCTAATTCAGATATCCATTTAACTCTATTTTCCCAATCATCAAAAACACAATTTAAACTATCTTCTATCATTTTTTTTAACTGATTTATTCTGTTTTCTTTTTCTTGGTTAGTCATTTAACACCTCTTTTATTTTTTAATATTTTATAAAAATTACATGAACAAGTCAACAATAATTAAAATATAAAATACTAATATATTAATGGATGATTATATCCCACGATAGAGATATTATACAAAAAATACAATAGATAGTCAATAGAATTTAAAAATAAAAAAATAAAAAAAAGGTCACTAAAAAATGTGACCTTTGGTGAAAAATTTGAGATTAAATATTTTAAACTATACGATAGTATAACCAGAAGGTATATATCCACCGATAGCATGAAATTGTCTCATTTGAGATTCAGTAACTGTTTTAGGTTGAGATACAGTTCTCATATCATTAGAGTGTGCTTCTCTCATTTTGATAACAGAAATAGAATCAGAAGATTCAGTAACTTTTGGTTTGGTTTGTTGCATAAATAGGTTTCCTCTATTGTGTAAATATGATTATCTCTTTCTTTAAGAGAGGTTGTATTATATCAAAAAAAAGAAAAAACATAAAGGTAATATTTGAATTATAAAAAAAAAAAATAAATCCACCAGCCAGATAATAAAAAAAGATTTCTATATTAAAAAATAGTCTTTAAAATGAAAATATACATTCTAAGAAATGATTATATTAAGATTAAGATAATAATACATAAAGAAATATAAGTTGATAAAAAAAGATATTACAAAGCTTTACAAAAAGAATATAAAATACAGAAAATAGCAATAAAAAAAAGAAGATTAATAACTATTATTATTTACAAAAAGAAAAAAATAAAAATTAAAATGAATTGAGCAATAAGATGTATATTGGTATAATGGGTTAAAATTTAAAGGAGGATAAATGGCAGTATTAGAGTTTTTAATAATAGGTTTTATAAGTGTAATAAATCTAAAAATATTTTCTCATTTTCTTTTAAAGGTAGTCAATGAAATAACATCAGGAAGCACTAAAAGAAATTTATATTAAAATATAATTAGATAAAAAAGAAGCCACTAAGTTGTGGCTTTTTTTTTAAATTAAATAAATATTGTAATTAGAAATTATGGAAAGGATTAACTTCTCTCATTGTTCCACTATCCATTTCAATATCAACAAAGTCACCAAAATGTCTTTCAAAAACACGGATAGCATGTCCATAATCTTTTGACATCATATCTTTACGAATAGGCTCAAAGTCTAAACCTATTCTTTTAGAAAGTCTATTGCCTAAACTCATAACAGCAAAAACATTGCCATCTTCACCAGTAAGATCTAATTGAATTTTTTCAAATGGTTTTTCTTCTTTGATTTTAAGTGTCATAAAAATAATCCTCTTTTCGAGTAGGATTTAATTATACTAAAAATGAGAAATAAAATCAAATAAAATTTATTTATTTTTAAACCAATGTTTCTTTTTATTTTTTGAATATTTTATAGAAAGAAGTTTATTTTTTGTCTTTAATAGTTTATTTGAATTACTTAAAGATTTAACAGTATTATTTAATTCTTTGTTGTCTTGTTTAAGAGAGTTAGTATAAACAGTATAATGAAGTTTTTGGAAATCTAATGTTTGTTTGAAATCGTCTTTTAAGTGACGAATATAAAAATAAGTAACCATAGCGGCAACAATAGTAGCAAATACAAAAGATAAAATAATACCAGTGGGTAATGTAATCATGAGCATAGAATATTACTCCTGAATGGTTGCTTTAAATATTTTATGATCAGTCATAGAAGAAAGATCAGAACGTCTAAAATCAGTTAACTTTTGGTTATTAATATCGACAACTAATTTTGTTTTGGTTACTCTGATTATTTTACCTGTTAATGTGGAAAGAAAAGGAGTTGTTACATTAACAGAAACAATTTGATTTTTGTGGAGTTCCATAATAACCCTTTACTGATTAGTAGAAGAAAGAGATTATATTATAATATAGCTATAAAAATAAATCAATTAAATTTTAGGGGTTAGTATCATATTCTGTATTATAATCATTAGATAAAAAAGATAAAATAAAATAAAGAATAATAGATAAAGGAAAAAGCTGAAAAGAAAAAGTAAATAAGCAAAAAGAGAGAAATATAATTCTCACGACAACAGCAGAATAACCAGTTTTTAATGAAATACCAGAGAATAAACCAAAGATAATGTTATCTTTATCATCAAGCATTAACTTAGTAAACTTTCTCATGTCATTTCTCCAAAGATTGAGGTCTATATTATAGTATAGTTGAATAAAAAAAGCAAAAATTATTTAATAAGAATAGACCATACAGTAACAGAATCTACTAATGTAATAGAAAATAAATAAGCCGCAATAATCCCAAAAGATAGAACAAAAAGAACAATAAATTCTATAATTTTCTTAAACATAATAGTCTCCTATAAGGTAGAACTATATTATAATAAATAGAAAAGAAAAAAGCGAGAAAAAGATAAAAAAATGGACAAATAATATAAAAAAAGTAAATAAATATTCATTAAGTTATATAAAAACACGAGGATTTAGATTAATAAATAAACAAACCAAACATATAAATTCAAAATAAAAGAATAGATATAAAAAAACCCTATCTATATGATAGGGTTTAGTCGCTAATTAGTCTCTGTAAGCTCTTGGGAGTCAAACAAAGAGGTTTTATTACCTATGACTACTAATTAACTTGTATAGTTCACCTTATACCAATGTGCTCTAATCCAATCCAGTTTAACTTCCCATCCGTGCATTAAATATGAATAAAAAAAGTTATTTAAAAATGTTATTCTGTCTCGCAACCAGAATCTGTATCAGTTAAAGAAGAAGAATCATAATCACTGTTATAATTTGGAATGATTAGTGTTGAGATTAAATAAATTAAAGAAAATTCAAATCCTAAGCCATATCGAGAAAGAGCAAGGAAAGCAAAGAGGAATGCGATTCTGATAAAGATAACATTAAGATTAAGGTGTAGAGCTATACCAGATAAAACTCCAAAAAAAATATTATCATGTTCATCTCGCATAAGTTTAGAAAATTGTCTCATTGTTAAAAACCTTATTTGTTGAAAGAGATTATATTATAATAAATATAGATTTAAAAAGCAAATAAAAAAAGCCACAATAAGTGACTTTTTTTTGTTTATTTTTAATAAAGATTATTGAATATTTAATCCACCAGCACAACTATAAGGTTCTAATGTATATCCACTATAAGAGAAATTAATTTGTCCGACAACATGAATATTAAGAAAAACATTATCAGGAATTTTAACAAAGCAAACATCATTATCATTAGGTGGCATTTTAACAAAGTTATTGTATTTAAAATCAAGAATAGCTTCTTTAAAGTTAATGCTGTTAACATGTTCATAATGAGCTTTAAATTTATGAAGTGCTAATTCGGTATTAAAGTTCAATTGAGTATTGTATTTATTTTCAAGTTTAGCAATAACTTCATTAGGAAAAGTGCTTTGTTTTGAATTAACAACTTCAAAGAAATTAATAAGTCTGGTTGAGGATTCTTCTTCAAAGAATTTACCTGATTTTAAATCCTTATAATAATTTTCAGCCAAAGACATTAATTGAGAATTAATATTATCAAACTTACCTTGAATAAATTCTTTACTTTCAGGCGTAGTAGCAAAAGTTAATGCTAATGATTTAAATTCAGAAAATTGTTGAAATGATAAAGGCGTATTTACACCATCACCATTTTCATTTTTATTATAAAGAGAAATAAAAGTGGTTCTCAAAGGCTTATAGGAATAAGTATGATAAATACTACGAGAAAGAGTAATGTCATCTTGATTATGAACACTAAGATAGAAGAAATCAGTAAAAATAATATTTTCAATAAAATTAGAAAATGCATTAAATTTATCATAAGAGAAAGAATCATCTATAAGAAAGCTTTGCTCAACAGGAATATTAAAAGTAATAATATCATCGTTTTCTACATAAAATCCCTGCTTTCTGAGAGCATCAGAGGGTTTAAAACTAAAACTAATTGTAGTATTTTTTGAGATAACAGTACTTTCTGTTACTTTATCATGTTCGATAGTATTAAGAAGATTAGAATTAGAATTGTAACAATTCATAACTAAGAAAGAGCCAATAGTAAAAACAAGTGGTAAAAGAACGTATCTAAGTTTCATTTAATAAATACCTAAGTAGTTAGTAGAGTTATATTATAATAAATATAAAAAAGAAAATCAACAAAAATAAAATTTAAAAAGTGCTTGACAAATATAGACAAGGTTTGTTATTATATCGGATAAGGGGAAATCGACCTTTTAAAATATAAAAATAATAAATAAAAGGAAAAAATTAAGATGTTAATAAGAGTAATGATTATAAGTTTAATAGGTCTATTATTAATACCATTGATATTAAGTGTAATGTTAGTACTTAAAACAATAACAGATTATAAAGAGTCAGAGATGATATTGGGTGAAGTAGTATCATGTGTATCAAGAGAATTAAAGACAGGAACCCCACCAAGGGTTTATATAAATCATTATAAAAAAGTAGAAACAGAGGAAGGAAATATAGTTATAGGAAGTTATGGTTATTCAAGGGAGGATTCATGTAATGAGAATATAGGTAGAGAGGTAAAGGTATTAAAGAACAATAAAAAAGAGAGAGTATATAGTTTTAGGGATTTTTTTATGATGCCGTTAATTATATTCACATTTAGTATAGTGTTGTATGGAGTTGTATTTATAAAGGTAATAAAATATAGAAAGTTATCAAAAATAAAAAAGCCCACTTAATGTGAGCTTTTTTTTAATTAAAATTTATTTTTCATTACAATTATAAGCGTCTAATGTGTAGCCTTTAAAAGTAAAATTAATTTCACCGATAGTTGAATAATCAATTTCAACATTATCAGGAATTTTAACAAAGCAAACGTCATTATCATTTTTAGGAACTTTAATGTAGTTATTCAGTTTAAAATTTTCAATATTTTTTTCAGTATCAAAATTAACGACAGTATTATAGTGTACTGTATAACTATGTAATAATGTATTTACTTCATAATTAAACTGACTAACAAATTCTTGTTGAACTTTTTTAATATAATCATTAGAAGAAAAAGGTTTATTATTTTCAATGATTTCAAAAAATGTAATAATATTTAGTGCTTCATTAACATTAAAAGTAGAATCAGGTAGAATTGAAGAAAAAAATGTTTTAATTAGGGATTCAATTTTATAATGAAATATTCTATTTAAAGTAAAGACATGAGTATTTTCTAAATTATTTTGAATAATAGATTTAAATTCAAGATACTCAGAAAAAGAAATGATATCTTGTGAATCAACCTCAAAAAGAGAAAAAATAGGTTTACCGCCACTAGAAAGTATAAAAAGATTATCAGAAGATTTTTCAGGTATGATAGAATCAATATAATAAAATTTATCAATTAAATAAAGAAAAGATCGAAATTTATCAAAATAAGTAAAATCAAATTTAGATTCAGAACCAAGATTTGAATGAGTTGTTTTAAAGAAATGTTCACCTTTAAGTTTAACCATCGCGTCCCCATATTCGTTTAATTCAGGGAATTCAATAATAGTATCTCGTTGAATAACAGTATTTTTAGAAATATGTAAAAAGAAAACAGTTTCTAAATTTTGCGAATTTTCGATTTGTGTTTTATTTGAGGAATCATGTGAAGTAATTCCAAAAATAATTAGACAAAGAAATAAAGAAAGAGTAGAAGCGATAAGAATAGGCTTTAAAAAGTTGTTCATAAAAATATATCTTATGTTGTATTGAATTTAATAAATTATAGCAAGTAAAATAATAAATAACAATAAATATTTAATTAAAAAATAAATTATTTTTTTTCTAAAAAGCTTGACAAATATAGACAGTATTTGTTATTATATATTAAAAGGGGAATTCGTGCTTTTCATAATATAAAAGAATTTAAGTATATAGGTATTATAATAATATTAAAAGTAAAGATTTTTATTTAGAAATAAAAAAAGCCCACTAAGAAAGTGAGCTTTTTTTTTATGATTAAAGATTATTTTTCATTACAATTATAAGTATCTAATGTATAGCCATCAAAAGTAAAATTAGTTTCACCGATAGTTGAATAATCAATTTGAACATTATCAGGTATTTTAACAAAACAGACATCATCATCATTTTTAGGAACTTTAATGTAGTTGTTAAGTTTAAATTTATTAATATTTTCTTTTTTATTTAAGTTAATAACATTATTGTAGTGATTTTTGTAATTCTGCAGCAATAAATCAAGATCAAGTTCAGGGTTGTTAATAGTAAAGTCATTTTTAGCATTTATAAAATATGAAGTATTGTGGAATGGTTTATTAGTGTTATTTAATTCAAAAAAATCAAGTATAATTTTAGCATTATCAAGATCAAACTTTGATTGAGGAAGAATAAGTTGAAACATATTAGAAAAAATGACTTTAATTGTATTATCGAGAGATTCAATAGAAGAATGAATCTGAGAGCCAGTTAGATGTACAGAGATAATAGATTTAAATTGAAGGTATTCTTGAAAAGAAACGAAAGCATTATCTTCTTGAAAGAAAGAAATAAGTTTATGTCTTTGTCGTGGTTGTTTAATGGCAAGGATAAGGATGTTATTTTTTTCAGAATCAATTCTAAAATGATAGAAGCCGTGATGTAGGATTAAATAAAGATTATAAAATCTTTTAAATTTATTAAAATCAAAAGAATGTATGGAATCAATATTTGAATGTTTAGTTGTAAAGAAAAGAGAGGCTTGTAATAAGTGTTTTTCTTCTGAGTAATAAGAAGAAGGGAAAGAAATAAAAGTATTAGGTGAGATAAAAGTATCAGATTCGATATCAGAGCTATAAATACGTTTATATTCTATGTTAGGCTGAGAAGGGGGATTATTTTCAGAAAACAAAAAACCAATAAAAAGGAAAAGAAGAATTAAAGAGAAGAGAAGAAGAGAAAAAGTTTTAAAAAATGTTTTCATAAGTTATCCTAATTTATATATAAGTGGGAATTATAACAAATTAAAAAAATAAAAACAATATATAAATAAAGAAAGCCCACATAAAGTGAGCTTTTTTTAGTAAAATAAATTTAGAAATCAACAATTAAGGTAATGAATTTCCCAATTACTAGACAAGGTTTTACTATCAACAATAGCAGAACAAGTTTTATTAATATTATCTTTTGCTTTATTGTAAAGAGTTCTATCTAAAAAAGATTCCTTACTATCCACCAGCAATCGACCTTTATCAGTAAAGATATAATATCGAAACCCGCTTTTACCATGACTATAAGATTCAGCGTCTAAAATGGTAATATCAACTTTACCATTAACAACATGTTGATGTTGAAAGAGTTGAGAATCATCCCAAAGTTCCGCTCTTGTATAATAATTAAGTGCAAAAATACCAGCAAAAAGAAAAACAGCAAAAGCAGTGATTTTAAAATTAAAGGATTTCATAAAATATAACCTAAATTAAACCAAGAATTATATTATAATAAATATAAATAAAAAAATCAATAAATATTTGAATTAGAAAGATCATCAATAACGTTTTTCTCTTCCTTTTCTATTTGAATAGCCAGCCAGTGAAATAAAATAAAATTAAGAGATAAACCAGAAATAATAACCAAAAGGTTAGGAGTAAGAAGTAATTTTAGATAATTTTGAGTATCAAAAAAAACATCTTGTAAAGTTAAGACAGAGAAATAAACAAAAGAAATAGAAAGAATAGAAAGTAATGCAAATAGTATAGCAAAAAAGAAATCATTTTTCATAAGTTGTATAACTTTCATAAAAAGTACCTTTTGAATTAAGAGTGTTTATTATATAAAAATAAAATTTTAAAATCAAGAGAAAATTAATGAATATTGTAATTTTCAATAACAGCAAAATAGGCATATTTTTGGGTATTAATATTTCGGCATTCAAAAAGAAGTTCCATATCAATATTAGCAAAAATAGTAAAAGTTTTATTTTGAAAAATAGTACCAGAATATTCAGAGTATGCTGTAAGTGTGTCACCTAATTGAAAGTTATGGTTATCCTTATGAGGGATAGCGATAATATAAATATCATCCATAACAGGATCTAACAGATTAGGTTTATTATCGAGATAAATACGAGTAGCACGAGAACGATTAAGGAATCTAAGGTTGTCGTGATTAATTAATTTTTGATTTTGCACTAACATAATAAAACCTTATTTATTAAGATAGATTAATTATATAATAATAAAAATAAAAAAGCCACAAAAAAGTGAATTAATTTAGAAATTAAAGAGTAATAATTTCGATAGGTTTTAAATAAGAGTATTTATGCGGGTATTTATAATTTAGCCAAAAAGAAAGATGAAAATTTTCGTCTCTAATGGCTAAATTGGGTTTATTCCATTCAGCTTTTTGATATTGACATCCATTACAGCGTTTTACGTCATGCTCTCTTTGAGAGGTACAGGAAAGACAACCACCATGAAAGACTTGTGGTTTTGAATAGTCAATAAATTCATCATCATCTTCATCAATAGAAAAGTCATCTGAATTATTTGCAGTAGTTTGTTGACTAACCCATTGTCCAAGATGAAAATTATCGTCATTAATAGAAAGGTCAGGTTTTTTTCTATCCCATTTTTGGTATAGACAACCATTACAGCGTTTTACGCCATGATCTCTTTGAGAGGTACAAGAAAGACAACTACCATGAAAGACTTGATTTTTGTTAAAATCCATAGGTTCACCGTCTTCGCCCCAAACAATAGGTTCTGGAATTGGTTGATTAAACATAGCTTTTAATTTTTCAAACATATAAAGACCGTAGTTGATTTCAATAAGGTAATTATATAATAGTAAAACTAAAAAAGCCACAAAAAAGTGGCTTTAAAATTAGATTAGATGTTATGTATTTTTTTGTATTGATTAATAATTTTTTGTTTATCAATAGTTTTAAAGAAGTCTTGACTTAAAGGAGAGTATTCATTCTCTAATAAATCAGGATTACTTTGAGTGTGTTGTAAAAGATAAACAACTTGTTGAGCCTTAGATTTATTTTTCACATTAATAGCAGGATTAAAGGCTTTAATAATATCATTACTGATATTAGAGATAAATTCTTCACTATAATAAGAAAGTACTTTAACTTGATTTGGATTTAATGATTGTACAGTTGAGTTATCAAGAATACTAACTAATTGTTTGAAGTATTGAAGAGAGAAAGCATCTTTACTTTTACCATTTAAATCAATAAATTCTCTAAGGAAAAGAGTTCTATTACTAAAAAGAGAGACAGGTTCTAAAATATTAATTAGTACAGATTCACTATCTACATAAACTTCATTTAATTGAAATTCTCTTGAAATAACATTAAGTACCAATTCAAAATCAGAAATTAATTGATAATTTAATTTTTGTTTCTCTTGATTATAGAAAAGAGAGAGAGGAACAGTTAACTGATAATCAATTACTCGTGGAACAGAAAGAAGTTCTAATTCACTTGAAGTAAAAGAAGTAGGAGTGAATACAATAGTGGCATCATTATCAATAAGAACAGGAAGTTTTTCAAAATTGAGATTTCTTATTTCATATAGAGAAAGCTTATAGTTAGGTAAATCTGAAGAATACTTATTTTCCCAAAAACCAAAACCCACCAGTAGTAATTAAAGAAATAATTATAAAAATAAAAAAGTTTTTCATTATAAATTCCTATTGTTTTTGTATTCAAGTGCTTTAGAAAAAATCATTATAAAAATATTAGTAAAAAGTCCACAAACAAAGCCTTTTAAATATTGAGGATTAGCATTAAGGTGATCAAAAAAGTAAAAAGGGGTATCAATAAATTCACCAATATGTAATGAATAAAGAATAGCATTAATAAAAAGGCAATAACCATTTAAGAAGCCTTCATAAAAGCTTGCTTCAAGAAAAGCATTATCCCAATGAGGTGTATTAAAGCCATACTGAAGGACTAAAATAGTAATGGAAAAAAGAAGAAGAGCCAGTAGTAAAATAATTCTAATTAACATAATAAAGTCCTAATTGATTTCAATAAAGTAATTATATAATAATAAAATTAAAAAAGCCACAAAAAAGTGACTTTAATAAAAAAATAAAAGTTAATGAAGAATAGCATTATTAATATCAGGATCGTGACAAATATTAGATGTTTCTTCTGGTTGAATAATAAACATTAAATCCTCTGAAAGTTTAGCAATGGTGGTTAATTTTTTAGAATCAATATGAATTTTAGAATGTTTAGCTTCTTTAAGAATTTCGACAGTGATTTTAATAATTTCAATGACATTTGATTGATTAAGTTTAATCAATTGAGGATTTTGATGGAAAAAGAAAAGTTTCTGAATAGCAGTAGTAATAGCTTTATCTGCAATAGAGTGTAATTGAGCACGAGAATCTTGATTCATAATAAAGCCTTATTAATTGATAGAGATATAATTATAATTTAAAAATAAAGATATATCAAATAAATTAATAAAAAAAGTTAACCCAAAGGGCAAATAAAAGAGAAGCAAAGCTTAAAGAAAGATGAAAGATAGTAAGTAAATTATCAATAAAATCAGATTTAAATTCAGTGGTAAGAATATTCATAAAAACTCCAAATTGTAAGAGTATTAATTATATAATAATAAAATTGAAAAATCAAGAAATACTGAAAATAGTTGAGAATGCGTATTATTTAGATTATCATTATTATTTAATAAAAAAGCCACTAAGAAGTGGCTAAGATATAAAATAAGAAAAATTAAGGTTTACGAGATTTATGTGAAAATTGTTTAACTTTCTTTGCAGTTTCTATTAAAGAATCTGGTAATTCAGCAGGAGTTGTATCAATAATAGATTCAGGAAGTTCAAAGTCAGGAATGGAAGTTTTATAGAGTTCAATATCTATTTCTTGTGAACTTCGTGCTATATTAGAATCCTGATATCTTTCAAAGAGAGCATTATCAACTTTTTCATTAGAAACACCATATTTATCAATCATTTCTTTTGTAACACCAGTTAAAGAAGAAGCAGAAATATGTTGTGGCATTTCAATACCGTCTAAATCGGGATCATGTGAAATCATTTCTGGTATATTAGTATCATCAAAACTAATAGGTTCTTTTGAAGGTTGTTCGGTGTTGTAGTTGTTATCTTTCATAAAAATCCTTTTTTTTTATTGTTATATATATAATAACATAAAGTATTATAAAGTAAATTTGAAAATAAAAAAGGCTACAAAAATGTAGCCTTAATAAAAAAAATTTAAAATTAGCAAGTAACTACTTTTGAGTCAGTATTAAATTTAGGACTCATATAACCTTTATAGCCATCGATACGTGTAGATCTAAGATAATAAACAACATTATCAAGACAAAGATTAAATAATTCAGCTTCTAATACTCTATCTTCTTCTGTGGGGTTACAAGGTATAATTTTAGTATCGGTGGTTAATTTAGGAGTCATATAGCCTTTATGGGCATCGATACGTGTAGCCTTAAGATAATAGGTAACATTACTAAGGCAGACTTGATAAAAGTCATCATTAGAAACAACGTGAGAGACTATATTGTATTTATCTTGATCTCTACAAGCAGAAAGAGAAATAACAAGGAATAGAGAGATAATTAAAGATTTAATTTTATTCATTGTAGTACCTAAAAATGGCTAGTTAAGTGTCTATTATAACAAATAAAAAAATTAAAAGCAAAAAAAAGGCTACAAAAAGTAGCCTAAAAAAGTGAGAGAGAGTTTCTAATTAGTCTTTAACCAAATAACCAGCAGGAACAGGGCAGCCGATCAAATGAAGTTCGCGCATTTTAGCTGTTGAGATGGTTTTAGGTTGTTGAGTATTTTGTGTTTCAGGTTTGGTTTGTTGTTGCATAAATAGGTTTCCTCTATTGTTTAAGTGTTGTTTATCTCTTTCTTTAAGAGAGATTGTATTATAGCAAAATGAAGAAAAAAGCGCAAGTAAAAGATGAAGAAAATAAAAAATAATTAATAAAGAAAGTTATATTATAATATAATTAACAAACAAGAATAGTAATAAGAACAATTATCATTTACTCTTTATATCTGTATTAAACAAAGGAAAAAGTAAAGTCCTGAAAATATTGATTAATAATATCCTTTGTAGGTTCATTACATTTAAAAGAAAGTAAATTATCAGTGGAAGATTCAAAAGAGATAATAAAATCATCAAAAATAGAATCTTCGGTAACGTCCATAATTTCTTCTTGTAATTCACAAGAGAAAGAATCAGGGATAAAGATGGTAATGCTTTTCATTTTAATTAATCCTTCATCTCAGCCGAGATACTTTGTTTAATATCATAAGCGCCACTAATAAAATCTTTAACTAATGGAAGAAGATATTTAATAAGATATTTTTCATCGTCAATAGATAATCTAGTAAAAAAAGAACTGCCATATTTTTTATGAGAAACTTCAACAGTAACGGTATTAACAGTATCAACCACCCATCTAAAATCAACAATAGTATTCCCTTTTGAGATTTCAGGGAAATTATTATCACTTCTGATAATAGTCCAAGCGTGAGGGTTGTTTTTAAAAGATTTAAAGATATCGACAACAAAATCAGCAACATTATCAGTATAGATGCTTTCTTTATTAAAGAGAGATTTAAAGAAAGTAAAAAACATATAAGTCCCCTTTAAAGAGTGTAATTCATTGAGAGAGATTATATTATAATAAAAATAAAAAAATAAATCAAGAAAAAAGCCACAAGAAAAGTGGCTTTAAGGTAAAATAAATTTTAATATTAAGAGAAGTTTTCGTGAAAGTGTTGCATAGCTTGAATAAATTCTTCTTTTGCAATTTCAATTTCTTCTGTGGTGTGAAGAGATTGTTTAGCAAGCTCTAAAAGATGCATATCAAATTCACATGAATCAATAACAATATTAAGTTCAGCTAAATTTTTATAGACAGTACCACAAGTACGAGATTTAGTATCATAAAGAACAACAGCTTCTTTTTTTTCAGTTAATCCTTTAATATTATCAACAATTTTAGATTCAAAGATAAGAGTTAGATATTGCATAGTGCCATTAATGGAGAAGTTAAGTTCTTGTGAAACACGTTTAATGGAGTGTCCATTAAGAAATTTAACTTCAACAGGTTGTTTTTTTGAGGCACGAATAATTTTATCTTGAGTTTTCATAAGATTCCTTAATTAAAGTTTGAGAGCTTTTTGAATTTTATCAAGAATTTCTTCTTTTTGTTCAAGAATAGAGTCATTAGCTAATGCTTCATGAATTTGAAGAAGAGTTTCTTTCATAACCTGATTATCAGCTTGTAGTAATTTGGCATTTTCAACGATAAGAGTATTAATATTGCTTTTGCTGCGAGTCATTATAGTTACCTGTTATAAATTAAATTTATATTTTAATTTATCTGCCCAAATATTGCAAGTTGTTTTAAATTTTTCTGAATTAATAGGCATCATTTTCTGTGTTAAATAAACAAAGTTATTTAGAATAGAGAAATAGCCATAACCTAATTTATTATTGACTTCGGCTTTAGCTTCTTCGAGAGAATTAAAATAGCCAAGAGTGCCGTTTTCAAAGCGATTAAAGACTTTATAGAAGCCATTAAAAGAGTTTTGAAAGTAGATAACAAAGAAACGATTATCAATATTAAGAATATCAACCCGATAGAAGTTAATATGACCTTCAAAATCACTATCAACAGTCATAAAGAGTTTAAGAGTTTGTTTTTTAAAAGATTTAAGAATTTTTTTAAAAAAAAGCATAATTAATCAACCGTAAAAATTATAAAGAAAATAGAATTTGAAAAGAGCCATAAATAGCAATACAAATTGAAGCGGTAAGAAAGCTGGCTACTAAATAAGATTTCATAATAAATCCTTGTTGATTTGATAAAGTTATTATACTAAAAGAGAAGATAATTGTCTATAATATATTACTAAAAAAACAAAAGAAAAATAGTAATTAAGAGGTATGAAGCCAAAACAATAGAGATAAAACAAAATTTAAAACCAGAGCTTGTAGTATCAGAACTAGGATGCATGTAATAAGATAATGCCATAGTAAAAGAACTAAGAGCCGCATAAGATAATCCAAGTAAAAATAAAACACCTAAATTAAAGCAGCAAAAAAAGAGAAGAAAAAAGAATTCCATGACGCTAATTTTTTTCATAGATTCGATAAAAGACATAATCTTTCCAAATATTGTTAAACAAGAGAGTTATATTATAATAAATATAAAATTAAAAAGCAACAAAAAAAGCAACTAAAAAGTGGCTAAGATAAAAGGCTGATTAGCTAGAGTAATATTTTAAGGGATTTCATTACTACCAAGCGCCTTAATTTTTAAAAATTTATTTGCTTCATTATCAAGTGTTATTTTAGTATTAAAAAATTCATCATATGAATTCATGTTATTTTTTATTAGATAATTAGGCATAATTTGTCTAATTTTTTGAACTTGAACTTGTGTTAAACGATTATCATTTTTCATAAACGCACCTTTTTTATTGTTAAAAGAAATATAAATAAAATTAGAAAATAGAAAAAGATTTAGGCAAGCTATATTTTTTTAACTGATTAATAAGAGTTGTTCTATCATCCTGAAAAAGATGAGAGAAATGATTATTATTATTATTATAATATTGAGCAAGATCAAATCCAGTTTTCATTTGTTCTGGTTCAATGAAAAAGATTAATTTCCACTTTTTATTAGGTTCGAGCAAAGAGAGTTTAGCATAACCCGCCCTTTGATGTTCTTCACTAATAATTTCAATTTTAAAAACATTATTGTTAAAAGCAATAATTTCTTCAAATTTAAGAGCGCTTTTTAAATTTGTAATACTGTCAGAGATAGTTTTCATAATAAATCCAAAGAGGTAAGAGAATTATATTATAATAAATATAAATTTAAAAAGCAAATAAAAAAACCACTAAAAAGTGGCTTTTAATAATAAAAATAAAAATTAAGCTAAAACTTTTTTAGCAACGTCAATAAGTTGTTTACGGTCATTAGCAAAGAGATGGAATGATTTTTTATAATCGGTATTACTAACAGCATAAGAAAGTTGTTCTTTTGTTTGCATATTATCAGGGTGAATAGAATCAATTAAAGACCATTCTTCTTTGTGTTTAGACCAGACATAGATTTTAGCATAACATTGAAAGCGGTATGAATCACTTTTAATGGTGATACGTAGTTTATGTTCATCAAGTTGAATCATTTCATCAAGTTGAAGATCTTGTTTACCTTTTGAGATTTGTTTTTTAATAGATTTCATAATAGTCCTGTATATTAATAAATTGTATGAATATTTGTGTTAGGTTCTTTTGGTTCATAGTATTGAAGAAGAAAGAGAGAAAAACTAATAGGCATAACAGTTAAAGAAAGTATAAACATACTAAAAATGTTATGTGATATATGATTGCCCAAAAAGAAACTAACAGTAGTAAAAAGGATAAATCCGCTAAGAGTGAAAAATAAAGTATAAATAGTAAATTTTATCATTTTTTAAATCCAAGTGTTTATCAAATAGAGTTTTATTATAATATATATAAATAAAAAAAGCCACTAAAAAGTGGCTTTAATTAGATATTTTTTTAAATTTATTCTGTATCAACTTCTTGGAAATATTTAGAAGGAACAAAATAAGTAAAGAAAGCATAAACAATAATAATGTTAACCATTAAAAAGTGATTTAAAACCAAGCTAAGGAGAGTAAAAACCAAAGAAGATAACAATAATGTTTTAATTTTTTCTTTTGATTTAAAAAGAGAAATTTGTTGTGTAAAAGAAAGTTTATCTTTACGAACAGATAATGAAGAAATATCAATAGAGACAATAGGAATCATCATCATAGATACAAACAAAAGAAAGTAATTAGAAGAAGCATAAGTGGATTGAGAAGAATCAAATAAAAGACTCAATAAAAACAATCCAATAGAATAGAAAACAAAGTTAAAAGAGAAAGTAAAATTTTCTTTTGGAAGTTCAAAGAACTGAGAGAGTTTTTTATTATGTAAAAACAGATGAAAAGTAATGGTATTTACAAAGAACAAAGAAAAGAATAAAGGCATAGCCAATATAGGAGTATAAGGCAATAAAAGTGTAAGTAATAAAGAAAAAACAATTGTAGTCGCAAAGTATTTAGAAAAGAGATAGTTAATAATCATAATATAATCCTAAAAAATTAAAGTTTAGTTGTTTTAGAGTGTTCTTTAAGAACTTTGTAAAGTAGATTTAGAGAACCCAATAAAATCATGAATTTTCACTGATTGATTAATTTCAAGTTCAATGAAAGGTTTTTTATTTTTTTTCGCGTGTTTTTTAATAATAGAAGATTTATTTTTCATAAGATATCCTATAAGAAAGTAGATTTATATTATAATCAAAATAATTTTAAAAAGCAATAAAAAAGCCACTAAAAAGTGGCTTTAATAATAAATAAATTACTGAAAGATATTAAGCAACTTGTTGTTGTTGCTGTTGTTGAGCAGCGAAATTATCAGCAGTTTGAAGAACAGTATAAGTTTTAGGATCAACCTGTACAAAGGTATTACCACGTAGGCTCATACCGTATTGAGTTTCACCTTGTTTAGCATTAACGTGGTCAAGGATAGCGTTAAAGTTCATCATAAAGACTTCTGTTTTTTGTCCAGAATCTTTAAGGCTTTTATTGTATTCAGCCATAGATTGAAGAAGCATAGCATCGTTGCCCCATACTTTAACATAGTAGGTATGATTTTCTTTTACAGTCATACCCTGACGTTTAGTTTCACGAGTAAAACCGATAAAAGCAGTACCACCGTTACCACTTGGGTTAGGTTTAAATCCATTAAGAAAGCCATCATAATTTTTCCATTGGCTAGGACGTTGAAGTTGAGTACCGATAACTGGTTTAGCATATTGAGGGTTATTCATAATAGGTATCCTTAAAAGATAGTAAGAAGTTAAATAATATTGCTTAGTGCTATTTAGTGAGTTAATTATAGCAAAGGTAGTATAGTTTTACAACAAAAAAGTCAAAAAAAATAAAATAAATTAGTGGTCTAAACTAAAATCATATTGTCCTTTTGAGATCAGTTTAAGTCGCAATTCTTTTTCTTGATAATCGTTGCAGTGTTCTGAAACAATATTAATGATATCTTGTTTGGTTAAGGAATCAAGAACAGAAAAGGATTGAATAGAAAGGTCTTCTTTATCATTATCGTGTATAGAGTAATCTTTTGAAATCCAATGATAATAGAAATCAATATTCATTTTTTCTGATGTAGAGAATTTAAGAAAATATTGAGAATGAAAGCTATTAAGATCTGAATGGTATAGGAAAGGGATAAAAACCGTATCAGAATCAGGAAGAATAAGTTCTTTAATATCATAAGAGATATTATTTAACTGGAGTTTTTCAATGCGTTGTAACAAGTGTTGAAGTTGTTTCAAGTTTTTAGAAACACATTTAACAGAGTTATCGACAGAAAAAGAGTCTTGTTCGTTATTACAAGTGAGTAGAAAAACTTTCATAAAATTATTCCCAAAAAAGAATTTAAAAATAAAAATTTATTGATTTGTGAGGCTTGCGACAAACCAAGCCTAAAAGGTATCTACTTCTAGTTCTTCCGATTTAATCAATACACACATATTTTGGCTGTAACCAGTAATAAGTTGTCTTGCAAAAAAGTAAGAACGCCCTTTGAGTGCCGACCTTACGTTATAAATAAGAAATCAAAAAATCTTTTACAGAAGATAGAAATCAATATTATTTATGCAGTAAGATATTTATACTCTACTCACAATCAATAAATTCTTTATGTTGTAATTATAGTGTATTAGAAAAATGGAGTCAAGAATTATATAAAAAATTTTGACTCCAAGTTAGTTAATCGGGAATTATTGCTTCTGATTTAGATATTGTAATTTCTTCGTCACCGACTTTAAGACGTAATTTGGTAATGACAAATTTTTCTACATATCCATATTCACCGCCAACATGTCTTAAATCAGCATAAGTTTCAACAGAGAGATTGTTTTTAAGAAAATCAACAACTTTGTTTTCAAAATCTGCGTCTTTCATAATAATTCCTAAATGTTTAATGAGTGTATATTATAATAAATTTAAAATAAAAAAGCCACTAAAAAGTAGCTTTAATTTTAAATATTATTAAGTTCTGAGAGCATAGCTTGTGCCGCCTTTAACATTTGTTTACCTTTATTCATAACAAGAGTAAGAGAATCAATATTTTCTTGTATTTCAATTTTCTTTGCACGAAGTTTTGAAATTTTAGAATCTATAAGTTCGATTTTTTTGGGATCTGTAATTGATTCACGAAGAGAAAGACCAGATTGTATTTGGTATTCAAGTTCTGAGAAGATAGTAATAATTTTATCAAAAGTATCTTTTAGTTGAAGATTGGTAACAACAATATCGTCAATTTGATTTCTAAGTTCTTCGGGAGTTTTTTTAAGTTGATACATGAATAAGTCCTTAAGTTTGTATATTTATATTATAATAAAAATAAATAAAAAAAGCTACTAGAAAAGTAGCTTTTAAATAAAAAAATAAAAATTAACGTGGTTTTCGTCCCTTGTAGGTATCATTGGGAGAGTCAGGATTATTGTTATTAAATTTTTCAATACCTTTTGGTAATTCAAATTTAGGTAAAGAAGCCTTTTCAATAGTTGTTTTTAAGTCATTTAATTCATTTTGAGATAATAAATTAATATCAAAAGGTTCTTGATGTAGAGTTTGTAGTTTTTCACTTACTTCTTTATATCTATCCAAAAGAAATTTATCAGCGTCACCAGAACCGTATTTTTCTATCATAGCAGGAGTAATACCTGTTAATTTTTGAATATTTTCAAATAATTCAGCATTTTTTTCAGGAAAAGGCTCATCTTCTTTTTTTTCTGATTTTGGTTTAGTAATTGATTTATATCTTTCTTTAAATGTTTGACCAAATCTTTCAAGCCCTTCTGACTCAATTTCATGGGTAGTTGTTTCTTGTCCATTAATATGTGTAACATTGTCTTTTTTATCTTTCATAAAAATCCTTTTTTGTTTAGTGATATTTTAAATTTTACCATAAGAAATAAAAAATAAAAAAAGCCACTAAAAGTGGCTTTAAAATTAAAACGTACTGTAATTAAATGATTTATTCTTTTTATTTATTTTCTTCATTAAAAAAATTTGAAGGAACAAAATAGAAGAAGAAAAGAAATATAGAAAGTATCATAATATTAATAAAAGAATTAAATATAAAATCGAAACCAGTAAATAGAATAGAGAATCCAATAATAGAATAATTATGATTATCAAAAATATAGATTATTTGATGAAAAGAAAGTCCTTTTTCTTTGACAGCAAACTGAGTCCAATTAAGACTTAATACTTGTATAAAGATAATAGAGATAAAGGTAAGCGAAATATTGAATATATAACCATCGATTGTAGAATCAATGACTTTATCACCAAATAGTAATGATCCTAATAAAAGAGAAAATGAGATATTAACAAAGACCTTAAAACTAAAATCAGATTTACGATTAAAGAAAATATGTAATATTTCTGAGAGTGGTTTGTTTTGCATAAAGCCGTATAAACCAATAGTAGAGATAATAAAAGTAGAGATAAAAGCGGTAATAGATAGCCAATGATTATCATTACCGTGTAGTATAGCGATTAATGAAGTAGATACAAGAGTAAAGATAAAGTAGCGTGAGAATAAAAAATTAAAAATCATGATATAGACCTATTATTCTGTATGAGCGTTAATTATACAATAATAAAATAAAAAAAGCCACTAAAAAGTGACTTTAAAATAAGAGATTAAGCAATATTTTGTGGAATATAGTAGCTATCGAAGTAACGAACATCGCCATTTGGAGCAACAATTTCAGTTTCAGTGGCTTCAATGTGCATAGTTTTACGAAGATTTTTAATAACAGCCGCAAGGTGCATAATGCCGTATTCTTCCATAGCAACGATAGAGTTAAGTTCTGAGCCACGGTTAAGTGCTTCAAGAACGGTATTTTCGTGACCACGGTTAGAAGAGCGAGTAAATTCTTCATCTTCTTCCTCGTCTTCGTCAAATTCACAAAGAGAATATTCAGCAACGTAGGTGAGTTCACCTAAGTTATTTTCAACAAGGGTATTACGTTTAAAGATTTCAAAGCCTTGTTCCTTGATGTTGTCGATAACGGCAGCAAGACGGTAGATTCCGAAGAATTCCCAAGATTGCATAAGATTAAGAGATTCACCAGTTTGAAGAAATTCAAGAACAGCTTCAATTTGAGAGTTAGACATAATACCGTTAGCTTTTTGGATAGGCTTGGCAACTTTACGAACATTTTTTTCGCGTGAAAGAGTACCGTTTTCGTCTAAGCGTCCGATAAGTTTTTTATCTTTGGAGATGAATACTGATTCGTTGTTAGTAGGAGTCCAACCACATTTAATCATTTTAGCGCGAGAATCTTGAAAAGCTTGTGAAGTCATTTTGTGTCTCTCTCTGTGTAAGGAACAACAATAGTATATAAAACAATCAAAGAGAAAGCAAGAAAAAAATAAATTTTATTTCAATAATTTTATAAAATTAGTTAGAAAAATCTTGTAAAATAGTAATAAAAACCTCTTGAAACAATTCGTCTTGTAAAGAAAGATTTAAATAAACACCATCAATTTCAGAAGGTATTAAAGATCTAAGTTCAACAGTTTTAACTTCATATAGGGAGTAAGATAGAGCACCATTTTGAAGAAAGAATTTAATATTATTATTGTTAATTAAGTTTTTATACTTAGTGGCAGCAATATTAAGTAGATAGCCTCTATTTATATTTTTATTATCATAGAGAATAAAACCATTATATCCAGAATCTCTAATTTCATATTCAAAATCTACAGGAGTAATAGATTGTAAGGATTTAACAATAACCAAAAGAGCTTTTGAATAAGCTTCAGAAGAAAAGAAGTTGTTTTTCCAAGCATTTAATTGAGAGATAGTTAGAATATCTTTTAGTGTAGGTTTCATTTTTAACTGCGTCATATTAAATTCCTCAAAAAATATATTATAATGTAAAGATAATAATTTATCAACCATTTAATTATATAATCCATTATAAATTATATTATAATATAATTAACTAAATCGCCCGGCCGGGCAACTTAGTTATTTCCTGTAAATTAGGATTTACAAAGTATACCGTCTGATTTTTCACCCCAATCAAGTTTAATTTTAGATTGAACAGTTATTGTAGTTGTGCTTTTACAAGAATCACATTCAGCGGTTAAATCTTCGTATTCATCTATGTATATAGAAAATGTTTTATTTCCACAATTCCCACACATCATTTGTTTATTATCAGTATTCATAACAAAAGCCCTAAAAATTGTATTAGGGCATAATATAACATGATAAGAATTAAATATCAAATAAAGTTATTGAGATAAGTTTTCTTGTTCTTCAAGTTTATGCATTTTAGAAATACAAGGATCTGAAAGTCCGTTAATATATCGCCATTGATCGAGGAAGTAAACAAAGCCAGCAATATTTAGAACTGTAAAAATTAAACCAAGATTAAAGGAAAAGAAAATAAGGATAAAAGAGAGTAAAGAAAGCCAAATAAATGACATTGTAAGAGCAAGGACAAAGCCTAAGCTTTCTCGTATATCGCTTTTAACAAGATTAAGACATTTAATAGAACCAGCATTTTCAATTTCTTCTTTAAAGTTTTTAATATTTAGATATTTTTTAAGAGAGAAAGACTCTACTAAAAAAGAAAAGAAAAGGATAATATAAGGTGTAATATTCATAACTTTATTCCTTTAAAAAATTATTGATAAGTACGAGTAGCCCAATTGAAGTATGAAGCGCGTTGAATTTTTCGTCCATTCCCGAAATAAGTAGAACCAAAAATTGATTTACCCAATAAAGGATCAAGTTTAATATCATTGGCAGAAACGGTTTTAAGTTGTCCATCGATAACAACGGTATCACCAGCAAAGATAGAAGAAATATCTACGGTAGTAATTTTAGGGTTTTCGATTTGTTGTTGCATAGCAAAAGCCTTGTTTCTATTGAAGAGTGGTAATTATATAAAAATATAATTTTAAAGTCAATAAAAATCAAATTAAAAAAGAGAAAATTTAAGTTTTTCAAGAAGAATATTTTGAAGTTCTATTGATTTTTCGGAATAAACCCCATCGAGAACAATAAGAAGTCCATAGGCTTGATTAGGTTGAGAGAGGTCAATAGAGTCAGCGTGTTGTATATAATGTTCTAATTCAGAAATAACGGTACTATCGGTAAGAGTAGAGGTAATCCAGCCCCCACAAGTAATACAAATAGGTAATCTATCATTTTCAGAACCCCAACCACCGTCAACAAAAGGTGGAGCAAATTCAATAGCTTCAAGTTCTGATTTATTGAGAGGTGTAGATTTTACGTCATCTTCGGTGGAGGGATGAAAACCAGAAAGAAGAGTATCGACATGTTTTTGACAACAAGAGCGACAAAAATCACCGTCATGGTTATCATTGGGATAATTTCCAATCCAGCAATCAGGTTGAGGTTGAATAGATTCAGTTGTTTTATTAAGGGACTGAATTAATTTGTCAAGAAGGTTCATGAGAGTCAGCTTTTAACGTATTACAGGTTTGGCACATTGTTTGATAATTTTCGATAATATCTTTACCGCCTTTTGATTTGGGGATGATGTGGTCTTTGGTAAAGAGCACTTCATTATTGTTATCATCGATAGCATAAAGATTGAAATGATAATTCGGTGTACAGGGAATTCCTTTTTTATTAACATGTCGTTCTTTTGCAAAAAAGGAAGCTTTAAGGTTACAGTGAGCACAAGAGAGAGATTGAGCAAACACAATATAGCGTTGAGAAGCCATCTTAATGAGATCGCCATTAAATTCGACTTTAATTTTCTTGCGAATTTTTTCAGGAATATCAAGATCTGGAATATGATTTAATACTTCTGAGATAGTGTATTTAGATTTTCTTTCGTACATAGGTAATCACAAATAAATAAATAAATAATAGGTTGATTATATAATGTATAGAGGAAGAATACAAGAAAAAACAATTTTATATAATAATATAATTAAGAAAACCGCCCGGCCGGGCTGCGCTAATATTTGATTAACCCAAATTTAAGTTAATTGATTTGTATGTAGAAAGATAAAAAAACGAACTTTACTAATATCATCATTAACCATAGATTTTTGAAAAATATTTTTCAACTGTTCTGGTGAGATTTTAGGGTATTTTTGAATTTTTGAAATTTTATTTAAACTAAGGGTGGAAAAAAATAACAAAAAGAGTAACAAAAACAAAGTATTTCATATTTTCACCATTATTATTGAATGTTATTAATTAACTTAAGGATTTGTTTTTCGTAGTAAGTATCTTTATATTCAGTTTGATAGAAAAGTTCAATTTCAGAAAAAGATTTTTCATTTTGCAACATTGTATGGATAATATTTTCAATTTTAGAGAGAGCAATTTTCTCAATAGATTCTGAAAAATGTTGAGAGGTTTGTTTTTTGAACATATCCATAATAAGAAAAGAAAGTTCTTTTGTATTTTTAGATAATTCAAAAACTTGAAGAGCAACAACATTGATAAATTCATCTGATTTGCCAAGGATATTGTAATTATTTTCCATATTAGAAAAGTAATTTTTATATTCTTGTTTAGTGAGTTCTAAAATAAACTCAGGTTGATCTTCAAAGACAGTGTAGGCAACGTCAAAACGAGACTCTTGAAATTTTTCAAAAGTATGAAGAACATTTTGAATAGCTTGTTTTGTATTCTTATCTTGAAGAAATACAGATTTAATATTTTGTAATGAAGTAACCATAGAATCAATCATTATCTGATATTTTTTTCAATAATCTCTGTTTTTCTTTTGCATTAAAAATACTAATTAATTTTTCAGCTTTTTGACAAGAATTTTTAATATTACTTTCCAGATTTCTTAATTCAGAGATAGAAGTAGAATCATTAATAAATAAAGAAGATTTCTCAGAGTCATCGTTAATACAATATTCACCTAATTCATTAACAAAATCATTAAATTTTTCAATATTTTCCAGCAATGATAAAGCATCAAAGTTTTCTTTTGATAAGATGTCACGAACAGTAATCGAATCGTCTAAATTATTTAATTTTGAAATATCATTTAAAATAAAAAATTGATAACTGTTAATTAGAGAATAATAGTCTTTTATATCTATAGCTAATCTTCGTTCTCTATTTTCTTTAGCTTCTTTTGAAACATTACAAGCACTTAATGAAAAAAGGGCAGTAAAAATTAGCGTAATATTAAAAATTTTTTTTATTGTATTCATATTTAATCCTTAAGAGTGAGGATATTATACAAAAAATAAAAAATAAATCAATAAAAAAACCACTAAAAAGTGGTTTTTAAGAAAAAATATTTTATTAGAGTTCTTTTAAATTACGCTGTTAATGCGTAAGTTTCGTTAGAAGCAAGGTTATAGGCGTATGATTCAGCCATATCAAGTTCATCCTGAGAGACTTCACCTGCTGATTTAGCGACAAGCATAGTCTTAGC